>Ga0304730_1000217_pt1 | contig 51168 bp, 37 predicted proteins | sample M_130628_MF_Meta_FD_190474 | JGI IMG/M metagenome (GOLD analysis project Ga0304730, IMG submission 190474) | Freshwater microbial communities from Lake Montjoie, Canada to study carbon cycling - M_130628_MF_MetaG (v2) (version 2) | ecosystem: Environmental > Aquatic > Freshwater > Lake | place...
CAAATCATGTTCACCAAAGAGCTCTTGCCCGAACCGCTGTGGCCGACCAAGCCGATCATCTCACCCGCACCGATACTTAAATTCACATTGCGCAGTACCGTTCTACTGCCATAGCGAAAGCCAACATTGCGCAATTCGATGCGACCTTCAACGCGTTCAAGTGGCACAGGGCGTTGCGCATCAGGCACGCTCGAGACATGATCCAGAATATCAAAAATGCGTTTGGCGCCCGCAGCCGCCTGCTGAGTGTGCGACACGATGCGACTCATCGAATCAAGCCGAGTGTAAAACCGCCCGATATAAGCTAAAAAGGCCGCCAACACGCCAACCGTGATGGCGCTGCTTGCCACTTGTGAGATGCCGAAAATCCAGACCACCAGAAGGCCGATTTCAGTTAAGAAAGTTACTGAGGGCGCAAAGAGCGCCCACACTTTATTGATACGATCGTTAACCGCTAAATAACGGTCATTCGCTTCGCGAAACCGTGCGACTTCGCGTTGCTCTTGCGCAAACGCCTTCACCACCCGGATGCCCGGAATCGTGTCGGCCAATACGTTGGTGAGTTCGCTCCAGGAGCGATCGACTTTTTCAAAGCCAAAGCGCAAACGATGACGCACCAGATGAATCATCCAGATGATCACTGGCAAGGGGATTAAGGTGGTGAGAGCCAACCACGGATCAATCGAGATCAAAATACATGCTGTCATCACGATCATCAATACATCGTTGGCAAAGTCAAGCAAATGCAGCGAGAGAAATATATTAATGCGATCTGTTTCGCTACCAATGCGCGCCATCAAGTCACCGGTGCGCTTGCCGCCAAAATATTGCAAAGATAGCGTTTGCAGATGACTGAAGGCGGCGGTGCGAAGGTCGGCGCCGATTCGTTCGCTGACCCAGGCGAGCAGATAGGTACGCGCCCAGCCAAGCAACCACGCCAACAAACCCGCCACAACCAACCCGGTCAGGTACAACGACACCAAATCGTAATTAATCGGCTTGCCATTTTGAAACGGGATCAAAATGTCATCCATGAGCGGCATGGTCAGATAAGGCGGCACCAGTGTCGCAGACGTCGAGAGTAAGGTCAGGATAAAGCCGACAATCAAAGGCAGCTTGTAAGGCCGCGCAAAACGCGCTAAGCGCAGCAAGGCCCAAGTATCGCTTGGCCCTGCAGCCTCGGTATCACAGACGGCGCACTCATCCTGATCGAGTGCGAAAGGCGTGCCGCAAGTTGGGCACGACGCAGCACTGGCGGCTGGCGCATGCAGGGGATCTGCCAGTTTTTGCTTTAATTGGCTGAAAATTTCGCTCAGACGCCCCACCGCAGGCGCCATGCCCAGCGTGTGGCGCCAGACGCCGAGGCGCAGTGCCTCGTCAAAGAGTTCGATGGTACCCACCCCCGCGTGATCGCGATGTTGCAACGTCTGAGTGGAGGTAATCGGGAAAACAACCCAGCCGTGCGCCATCGACTCGCGCGCGACCAACCGACTAGGTGTCAACAACAAGATACCAGGAGCGAAAAATAAATTCGAATCGAGGTCGGGCTCTAGCCAGGCTAAGATTTTTTCGCCGGGTTCTAACAGAGACTTGATCTCAACGGCCCAAGCCGTCGGCAGCGTTGACTCAAACGCGGTTTCGGCGATTGAAAGAGATGTCATCTAGGCGGCACGCGTTGCCCATCAGTCGGTACAAACAACTGCAGCGGGAAGCGCTTCATTAGGGGCCAACAAGTTCGATTGAAAAATTCGATTGAAGTGAATCCCTTAAGTATAACGAGCAACGCCAACCGAAACTACTCTTAGCCTCGGAAGTTGCTCTGGTTTAGCAGTTTTGCTGCGATAATGACGAATTCAAGGTATTGTTGCGCCGCAGCAAATGATGTGATGACAACCAAAAGCAAGATCGTGTTCAAGCAAATCGTGAATTTGCTAGGGCCAAACAGTTGGACCTATCGCCCGGTGCTCGAGGCGTGGGTAGATTTTGCTGCGATTCAAGACAGTCCGCAAGCGCACAAGGCCGTGGCCTTAACGCGGCTGTTCGCTTGGGTGCCCGAGCTTGCACAATCGCATCTCAACCCCGAAGCCTCGCAAGGTACGCAAAGCACTCTGGCAGTTGGGCGCTGGTCGCCTCAAATACTCGAGCATCTGACGCTCACTTTGCAATCGCTGGCTGATATGCCTGGTGGTTATGGCGATACGCATCAAACCTCTGAGTCAACTTTGTATAAAGTCGTCGTGCGCGCGTGGCACCCAAGCGTGACCACCTATGCACTGCAGGCCGCTCGCGATCTGCTTGAAGCCGCGTTTAACGATACCCAGGTTGACCTCAAGGCTACGATCGCACACTTGCAAGAACTGCGCCACAAGCATTGCCTTGGTCCCAGTACTGCCTGCATTGTCGACGCCGCCGACGACCGCGATATCCCCGCTATCAGACTCAACACTGGCAACCTGCTGCAGCTTGGCTATGGCATCAATCAACGACGCATCTGGACAGCCGAAACCGATCGCACCGGAGCCATCGCCGAAACCATCTCGCGCGATAAAGACCTCACAAAATCTTTGCTGCAAGCCTGTGGCGTACCCGTGCCCGTTGGTCAAGCTGTCGACTCAGCCGCTGAGGCTTGGGAGGCCGCGCAAGATCTGGGCGTACCTGTGGTCGTCAAGCCGAGTGACGGCAATCATGGGCGTGGGGTCTTTACCAACCTCAGTACGCAGCAAGAAATCGAACAAGCCTACAGCGTTGCCGTTCAAGAAGGCTCGGGTGTATTAGTTGAACGCTTTATTTTTGGACAAGAGCATCGCCTACTTGTGGTGGGTGGCAAGCTGATTGCCGCGGCCAAAGGTGAATACGCACAAGTCATTGGTGATGGCGCACGTTCGATCGAGACCCTGATTGACACCCAACTCAACGCCGATCCGCGTCGCGGTCACGAAGAAGACCAACCATTAAATTATGTGCGACTCGACTCGGCGGCCCAACTAGAAATTGCCCGGCAAGGCTACACACCGCAAACGATTCTGCCGCCCGGTCAACAAGCCGTCATTCAACGCAACGGCAACGTTGCGGTGGACTGCACCGAGCTGGTGCATCCCGATGTCGCGACGCTGGCCTGCACGGCAGCACGCATCGTGGGGTTAGATATCGCCGGGATCGACCTGGTGGCACTCGACATTTCGAAGCCCTTACAACAACAGGGCGGAGCAATCGTTGAAGTCAATGCAGGCCCGGGCCTGCTAATGCATTTAAAGCCCGCCTCTGGCACAGCACGTCAAGTTGGGCGCGATATCGTCGCGCACAGTTTTGCGCTGGGTGACATGGCGCGCGTACCAGTGATCGGCATCACAGGCTCGCAAGGCAAAACCATGACAGGTAAGCTACTGTTTCGCCTGTTGACACTACATGGCTGGCGCTGTGGCCTCGCGAGCAGTGCCGGGCTATTTGTCGACAAGCGACTCTTGCATCGCGGTGACTGCGCGAATTTTGAAAATGCGCGACGCGTTCTCATGAATCGAGAAGTCCAAACCGCCATCATTGAAAATGGTGCACACCAGTTACTCAGCGAAGGCCTGGCCTACGAGCGCTGCGAGGTCGGCATCATCACCCAGATTGACTGGGCAGAAGACCTAGACGCCTACAAAATTCACAGTCATACCGAACGCGTCAAGGTGTACCGCACCCAGATGGACGTCATCTTGCCCAAAGGCATGGCGGTGCTCAATGCAGACGACCCGCACATTGTTGAGCTTGCGCGCCATTGCGATGGCCAAATCACTTGGCTCTGCCTAGCGGGCAACGCCTCACTGATCCAAGCGCACCTTGCGCAAGGTCAACGTGTCGTGTCGCTGATCGACGGCAAGCTGGCCTTGCTTGAGGGCACGCGCCAATATGTGCTTTGCTCAATCGAAGCGATCGGCATCACCAAACTCGGGTCGGATATGACGCAAACCTATAACGCGCTAGCCGCCGCTGCGGCGGCCTGGGCGCTTGGGCTGACCCCTGATTTAATTCACGCTGGCTTACTCAGTTTTGATCCGAATACTGCAGTGCCTCAATAATCACAGGAAATTGTTATGGATGTCTCTCGTATTCGTGCCCTCCGCGGGCCAAATTTATGGACACGTTTAACTGCCATTGAGGCAGTCGTGACCTGCACCGATCGCGAGGCCGACTTAGACCAGTTGCCAGAATTTTTGACGCAGCTGCGTGCCCGCTTTCCAGACGTCAAGCCTTTGCGCCCCTTTGGTCACAAAGACCCAATCACGATGGCGCATGCACTCGAAGCAGTGAGTTTAGGTCTGCAAGCCGCTGCAGGCTGCCCAGTCGCCTTTGGCCAAACGATGTCTACGCCCGAACACGGCGTCTTTCAAATCGTCTTTCAATACACCGAAGAACCCGTCGGCAGACTGGCACTGGATCTGGCCCAGGCTTTATGCGTGGCGGCCTTGAACGACGAGCCGTTTGACATTGCTCAGGCGCTGTCGCGTTTGCGCGAACTCGACGAAGACGTTCGACTCGGACCCAGCACAGGCTCAATCGTCAACGCTGCGACCGCGCGCGGGATTCCCTATCGTCGACTCACTGAAGGCAGTTTGGTGCAGTTTGGTTGGGGCAGTAAACAACAGCGTATTCAAGCCGCAGAAACTGGCAACACAAGCGCCATCGCTGAAGCGATTGCACAAGATAAAGATCTGACCAAAATGTTGCTCGAGGCGGCTGGCGTGCCGGTACCACGCGGTTTTGTCGTCGAAGACGAAAATGAAGGGTGGGACATCGCCAATAAAATTGGCTTACCCGTGGTGGTCAAGCCGCGCGACGGCAATCAAGGCAAAGGGGTAGCCGTCAATATCGAAACCCGCGAGCAATTAAACGCAGCGTTCAAGGTCGCCTCAGAGATCAGCCGCGATGTGATTGTTGAGCAATATATTCCTGGTCACGACTTTAGGATGTTGGTGATTGGCAATCAACTTGTGGCCGCAGCACGACGCGATCCCCCAACCGTCATTGGTGATGGCAAACACACCGTCACGCAACTCGTTGATCAAGTCAATACAGATCCTTTGCGAGGAGACGGCCACGCCACTGCCTTAACCAAAATCCGCTTTGATGAAATTGCCCTGGCTACACTCGCGACGCAAGACTTCAACGCTCAATCTATCCCTGAGAAAGGCAAACGCGTCTTACTGCGAAACAATGCCAACTTAAGCACTGGCGGAAGCGCAACCGATGTTACCGATGACGTGCATCCCGAACTCGCGGCGCGCATGGTCACTGCTGCACAAATGGTCGGCTTAGATATCGCGGGTGTCGATCTAGTCGCCGAAACTATTTTGAAACCCATGGAAGAACAGCGTGCCGGCATTGTTGAAATCAACGCTGCACCAGGCTTGCGTATGCATTTAAGCCCCTCGTTTGGTAAGCCTCGCCAAGTTGGCGAAGCGATTATTTCAAGCATGTTTGCTGCAGGCGACAACGCGCGCATACCAATCGTAGCGGTCACTGGCACTAACGGCAAAACGACTACCGTACGTCTAACGTCACATCTGTTGCGTACAAGTGGAAAACGAGTTGGCATGACCAATTCAGATGGCGTCTACATCGAGCAACGGTGCATCGACACGGGCGACTGTAGCGGGCCACGCAGTGCGCGCAACGTACTGCTACACCCTGATGTTGATGCCGCCGTGTTTGAAACGGCCAGAGGCGGAATTTTGCGCGAGGGCTTAGCCTTTGACCGCTGCGATGTCGCGATTGTCACCAACATCGGCGTGGGTGACCATCTCGGCATGAACTTTATCAATACCGTTGACACACTTGCCCTACTCAAGCGAGTCATCGTTCAAAACGTGGCACCGCATGGTAGCGCGGTACTCAACGCCGCCGATCCGATGGTTGCAAAAATGGCAGAGGTCTGCCCCGGCACAGTGATCTTTTTCAGTGTTGACCGCTTTCACCCAGTCTTGAACACCCACCGCGCGCAAGGCAAACGCGTGGTGTTCTGCGACAACGGTCAACTGGTTTGCAGCGAGGGAGGGCAAGAGCATTCGATTCCTTTAAGTGCCATCCCCCTGACACGTAACGGCACCATCAGCTTTCAGGTCGAAAATGCCATGGCTTCGGTCGCTGCTGCCTGGGCCCTGGGGCTCAGCTGGAAAACCATCGAAGCGGGCTTGGCCACTTTCGTCAACGACGCCCAGACCGCCCCCGGGCGCTTTAATGTCTTTGACTATCGGGGCGGCACAATCATTGCCGACTATGGTCATAACCCCGATGCTGTTCAAGCGCTTGTACAGGCGATTGAGAGCATGCCCGCCACCAAGCGCACTGTCGTCATTAGTGGCGCGGGCGATCGGCGCGACGAAGATATCTCTCGCCAAACCGAGATTTTGGGCGAAATTTTTGACGAAGCAATTTTGTATCAAGATCAGTGCCAACGCGGACGTGAAGATGGCGAAGTTTTAGCATTGCTGCAATTGGGCTTAAAACATGTTTCGCGTACGAAAGAGATTCAAGAGATTCGCGGCGAATTTCTTGCGATCGACACAGCGATGGCCAAACTTAAACCGGGCCAGCTTTGCTTAATCTTGATTGATCAGGTGCAAGAGGCGCTCGATCATATTGCCAAAAGAATTGCTGAAGATCAAAATTAAAAAACCACGCTCTCTTCGTATTGAAGAGAGCGTGGCGGGATGACCTGTTCAAACCTCGTTGGCTAAAGATCCGCTAGCCACCATCACGAGAAGCAGTTACGCGTAGGCTCGCTTGCTCGTCAAGTTTGCGCGCTAAAGAAGAAGCTATCAAGATTTCGCTTTGTCGCTAGCACCACCGGCAGCAAACGGAAACGCCGGAAACATCGCGCGAGCCTGCTCTTGCAGCTTGTCTTGCATTTGCCCGAACAAATCCTTGCTCTGCTCAACATATGAATTCATCATGTTTTGCATAACAGGTGTTTGGCCACTCATAAATTGTGTCCAAGCCTCGGGCGACAATTGGGTATTGCCAAACAAACCTTTTGATTGATCTGCAAGACGGTCTTGCACCTCCATGAAGGTCTGGATGTTTTTTTCGAGGTAAGTGCCCATCATCCCTTGCATGGCATGACCATAAAACCGAATAACCTGAGCCAACATGACCGACGAAAACATCGGCATCCCACCACTCTCTTCTTCGAGAATAATTTGGAGCAAAATACTGCGCGTGAGATCTTCAGCAGACTTGGCATCTACCACTTTAAAGATCTCACTTTTAAGCACTAACTGTTTAACATCTGCCAACGTGATGTAGGTACTAGTTTGCGTGTCGTAAAGACGACGATTAGGATATTTTTTTATCAGACGTACGGATGCGTCTGTTGCCGCTTCGGTCATGCATGCCTCCAAAATCACTGTGTAATAACAAATAATAGGTTGTTAGCAGCGCCAACAACCTACGACTTCAACCCATGTGCAAACCACCGTTCAAAGAAAAATCAGCACCGGTTGAAAAGCCTGATTCTTCAGACGCAATCCAGGCCACAATCGAGGCAATTTCTTCGGGGCGACCCAGTCGCTTGACCGGAATCGTTGCGACAATCTTTTCAAGGACTTCGGGGCGTATTGCACGCACCATATCGGTGCCAATATAACCGGGCGACACCGTATTGACTGTCACGCCTTTACTGGCAACCTCTTGAGCGAGCGACATCGAAAAACCATGGATCGCCGCTTTCGCTGTGGCGTAATTCGACTGTCCAAACTGACCTTTTTGTCCGTTGACCGAACTGATATTGATGATGCGACCAAACCCGCGATCGACCATGGCTTCGATCACTTGTTTCGTCACGTTAAACAAACTATTCAAATTCGTATCCATGACGGCTCGCCAATCGTCGGCCGACATTTTACGAAACACGCCATCGCGCGTGATCCCGGCATTGTTCACCAGAATATCGACTGGGCCATGCTCGGCCACGACCGCTTTAAACGCAGCTTCACATGAGTTCCAGTCTGAGACATTACCGACAGAGGCATAAAATTTATAGCCGAGTGCTGCTTGCTCGGCCAGCCATTGCTCATAGTCGCGGCTCGGGCCACAACCCGCAACAACCGTCATTCCTTCTTTTGCCAAACGCTGACAAATAGCAGTCCCGATCCCACCCATTCCACCGGTTACATACGCTAGCTTTGCACTCATCCTCATCTCCTTTTGCCGCGCTGACACGGCATTGACCAACGCTAGACTGCTCGAACCTTGACGTAAGACCCCGGAGCTTTTTCAAGCACGGGATATGATTGATTACCCAATGTTTTTGAAGCTTTGACACGCTTGCCGCTGTGAGTTGCCAACCAGTCGCCCCAGTCACGCCACCAACTGCCGGGATACTCAGTCGCTTGCGCAAACCATTTTTCAGCAGCTTGACCCTTGACAGGTTTGTCGGCAACCCAATAGTTGCGCTTGTTTTTTGCTGGTGGATTAATCACCCCAGCGATATGCCCCGAGGCACCCAGCACAAAGCGATTAGGGCCAGGAAAAATTGCCGTCGAGGCAAACGCCGAGTGCCACGGCACAATGTGATCTTCGCGCGAGCCGTAGAGATAGGTAGGGACTTTGACTTTACGCAAATCGATTGGCACGCCGCAGCTTGTCAGCGCGTTGGGTTGGCTTAATTTATTTTCGAGATAAGTATTTCGAAAATACCACGTGAAAAATGGCCCAGGCAAATTCGTGCTGTCGCCGTTCCAGAATAACAAATCGAAGGCAACCGGCGACTCGCCCTTTAAATAATTGGAGACGACGTAATTCCAGACCAACTCGTTGGGTCGCAGAAATGAAAACGTGGTGCCAAGCTCGCGCGCCGACATCAAACCACCGTGTCCGATTTGTTGCTCGCGCAGGCTGGCATGCTGTTCATCGACAAACACCCCAAGCGGGCCCGTTTCTTTAAAGTCAACCATTGAGGTCAACAGCGTTAAAGACGCCACTGGACTTTGCCCGTTAGCCGCGGCAACAGCCAAGCCTGCCGCAAGCATCGTGCCACCCACGCAAAACCCCAACGCATTGATCTTGCTTTGCCCAGAAATCTTTTGCGTCACATCGAGCGCGGTTAGGATTCCGTCTTGAAGGTAATCATCCCAGGTCGCTTTTTCGATGCCATCCGTATCTTCTGCAAGCGGATTGCGCCAGGACATCAAGAACACGGTAAAGCCTTGCGCCACAGCATCACGCACAAACGAATTTTCGGGTTGCAGATCGAGAATGTAAAACTTATTGATGCAGGGCGGCACCAACAAAATTGGACGCGGATACACCGTCGCTGTCGTAGGCGAATATTGTATTAACTGAAAAAACTTGTTTTGAAATACGACCGAGCCGGCAGACGTGGCAACGTTTTCACCCACGACAAATTTACTTTCGTCACTTTGTGAAATACGCCCTTTTTGAATATCACCGATCAGGTTCGAGACGCCCGCAACGAGAGTTTCGCCGCCAGACTCGAGCAGCGCGGCTTGTGCATCAGGATTGGTCGCCAAAAAATTAGCCGGCGACATCGCGTCAATCCACTGCATCACTGAAAAATGTAGCCGGTCTTTGAGTTCTGGCGAGGCGTCTGAAACATCGACCAACTTTTGCATGGCGTTTGCCGACAAAAGGTATAGGTGGGCCATGAGTAAATGAGGCGGGCTCGAGGCCCAAGCCGGCGCGGCAAACCGACGGTCTTTAATCGCCGGCAAATGCCCTTGAGTCGCCTCTTGGGATAAGCGTTGCCAAGCTTGCATGAAGTCGTGTTGGACCGACGCGAGCGCCTCTTTTGAAATCCCGGGCGGTGGCGCCAATCCCTCTGGAAACGGAAAGTTCACATTCAGACCTATTTGTTTATGGTGTTGGCGGTGTCATCGTGCTCTGCAAGATGAGGATTGTCAACCCCCAAAAATACGCTTGACCGGGCATTCAAAATGAGTCAGAGACTGCCTAACCAAGCAAGCGTCGCCATACGCCCTGTTTCACGGTCACGTCGGTACGAAAAAAACTGCTGCTGCGAGTCATTTACCGTACACAAGCCACTGTTTTCGACCTGCACCACGCCAATTTGCGCAAGGCGCCAGCACGCCAGACCCGCTAAGTCTGCACGCCATTTGTCTGGTTCAAGCGCGTCCGGCAAAAAATACCCTGCCTGCTCAGCCCCCTTGCCCTGGAAAGCCACTCTGACCTCTTCACCCACCTGAAAGGCTTTAGCGCCGATACCGGGACCAACCCAAGCACGCCAACCTGTGGCCCTCGGGCGCTTGGCTTGCATCAGCTGCAAAGTCGCCTCTAAGACGCCGGCGGCAAGGCCTTTCCAGCCAGCATGGGCAACCCCAACCACGGTACCCGATTGATCGGCCAGCACCACCGAGAGGCAATCAGCCGTTAACACCGCCAGCACACGCCCAGGCGTGGTGCTGACCGAGGCATCGGCCGCCGGAGGCCCTTGGTTTAACCCAAATAGTTGGGGGTCATCTGCATCTACCACGCGAACCCCGTGCACTTGCTTGAGCCAAGCAGGTTCGTTGGGTAGCACACGTCTCAGGCGCTTGCGATTCTCATGCACGCTAGCAGGATCTTCTTGGGTGCCAAGACCTAAGTTAAACGTATCGTAAGGAGGCTCGCCCACTCCGCCGTCGCGGGTCGTACAAAAGAGTTGAACACCCTGCCAAGCTTGCTTTGGCCGGATCAGGGGGAGAGCGGACTGAGTGGTTGAAGACATAATGGGCACTGAAAGAGTGGCTTACGGCGACAGCTGCAGGTTGGGCACTTAAAGTTTGGCTTGCGACACTAAGCGCATCGCGGACGCTAAGGCTTCCAGCTGATGTGCTCGATGACCTTGAGCATATCAGCTGCAGGCGCGGCCGTAAATTCGACCATTCCTGCGCCGCTGGGATCCTCAAACCGCAATTGATGTGCGTGCAACATCTGCCGAGCGGCACCTTCAATGGCCCGACCACCGTACAACGTGTCACCCAAGAGAGGGTGCCCCAAACTCGCCAAATGGGCTCGAATCTGGTGTGTTCTGCCAGTTTCTAGCCGACAAGTCACTTCAGAAATATTCGAGCCACCATATTCGCCCACCCGGACAAGCTGATAGTGTGTCACCGCGGTTTTGGGTGCGCTCAGGCTATCGACTGACATACGCACTGGCACTTTGGGGTCTCGTCCGATCGGGCGGTCTATCGTGCCCTGCTCAAGCATGCGCCCATGGGCCAGCGCCAAATACTGACGCCCCATCGTACGAGCCTGCAACTGACGCACTAAATGGGTTTGCGAGACCTCGTTTCGGGCAATCACCAGCAACCCTGAAGTGTCTTTGTCTAGGCGATGGACGATTCCGGCACGCGCAACCTGGGTCAATTCGGGGTAGCGGTGCAGCAAGCCATTGAGCAAGGTTCCCGACCAATTCCCCGCGCCGGGGTGTGTCACAAGCCCAACCGGCTTATTGACAACAATCCAATCGCTTGTTTCGCCTAGTACATCAAAATCAACAGGTTGCGGCACAAAAGCATGGTCTTCAGGAGCCGGCTGCTCGTAGACCGTTATCACGTCATCTTCGCGCAGAGTTTGCCTGAGTTTGGCGACTTTACCGTTTACCAGAACGTGCCCCCCCTGAATCCACGTCTGCAACCGACTTCGAGAATGTTGTGGCACAAGCTGCGCCAGGACCTTATCGAGTCGCTCAAGCGGCATTTCGTCGGTTACCAGAAAAACCTGAGGTTCGTCGTCAGGCGCAATATCTTCAGAAATTGGGGTGTCGGTCATTGGGACTCGTCTTATAATCAGCACAGAATGCTAACACCAAGGATCATTTCGTGATGGGTCGCAACACTATTTCTTTGTTTCAGTCGCGCACTGCAACCACCTGGGCCAACGGGCTCATGGTTTTATTTGTCGCTTTACTGATTGCAGGTTGCGGCACCAAAGGGCCTGAGTACGATCCCACCGCCAGCTGGAACGTCGAGCGCCTGTTTGAAGATGGCAAAGCCGAAATGAATTCGGGTAACTGGCGCCTGGCCAAAGAGCGTTTTATGCAAGTCGAAACGCGTTTTCCGTTTGGCACCTACGCGCAACAATCGATGTTGAACTTGGCCTATGTGCAATGGAAAGACAAAGAGCCCGAACTGGGTTTGGCCACGCTCGGCCGCTTTCAGCAGCAATATCCAAACCACCCGGCGACAGACTATGCGCTATACCTGCGCGGCTTGATCAACTTTACGCCCCCAAGTGCGGTATTTGCCACCGTCACTCGGCAAAATCCTGGCGAACGCGACCCCAAGGCATTGCGCCAGTCGTACGCAGCCTTTAATGAACTGGTCGAGCGTTTTCCTGCAAGTCGCTATGCGACTGACTCACGCAAGCGTCTCGAATGGCTGATCAATACGATGGCCGAAAACGAGATGCTCATCGCACGTTATTACTACGAACGCTTTGCCTATGTTGCTGCCATCAATCGGGCGCAAGTGGTCATCACCGAGTTTCAAGGCGTACCGTCCTCTGAACAGGCGCTCTACATCATGATGATGTCATACGACAAACTGAAGATGACTGATTTGCGCAACGATGCCGAACGCGTGTTACTTAAAAACTTTCCAAATACGACCTTAATCGCTAAGGGCTTTCCGGGTAAATACAGTGCCTGGAACCCCTTACGATTGTTCTAAGAAAGCGGTTAGGCTCTGAAGCCCTAGCCCTTCTGCACAAGGCGAGCCAGCCAGACGGCTTTTCAGTCAGACGGTCAGAGCAAGCGTGTCAAGACCCTTGCTCGGCGTGGCGTGTATAAAACGCCACGGCCTCGTCCAGTGAACGGGTGCGTGCAAACGGAGGTAGGCCACGCCACAGTTGCTTGCCGTAAGGCTTATCCACAAGCCGGGTATCACCCACCAGCAACACACCCCAGTCAGTTTCGCTACGAATCAAGCGACCTGCGCCCTGTTTAAGTGCGATCGCCGCCTCTGGCAGTTGATATTCCATAAAAGGATTGCCGCCACGGCTACGGCAGGCCCGCAAACGTGCTTCAAGTACAGGGTCATCGGGCGGTGCGAAGGGCAGCTTATCAATCGCGACTAAGGTCAGACGATCACCCTGAACATCAATGCCTTCCCAGAAACTCGCGCTGCCGACTAACACGGCATGATCCAAGGTACGAAAGCGTTCGAGTAAATCGCGCCGCGTGCCATTACCTTGCCGCATCAGCGGCCAGGTGATGCCAAGACGATCATAAGCATCGCCAATCAAACCTGCCACGCGTTCAACCGCGCGCAGCGTGGTGCACAACACCAGCGCCCCGCCCTGACTCGCTTGAATTAAGGGCATTAGCGTATCGACAAAGGCTGGCAAAAAATCGGCAGATTGCGGTGGTGGCAATTGTTGCGGCACATACAGTAGGGCTTGCGTCGGATAATCAAACGGCGACTCAAGACGCAAAGTTTGCGCATCGTCTAAGCCTAAGCGCGAAGTGAAATGTGAAAAATCACGATGCACGGATAGCGTCGCTGACGTAAAAATCCAGGCCTGCCCGCCTTGCCGATAACGCGAAAACGCCTCGGCAACGGATAAAGGTGCCGCGTGCAAACGCACGTGATGTAAGCCGCACTCAACCCAGCGAACCACCTGCTGCAGATCTTCTATGGGTGCACGCGACTCGCGACCAGGTTGGCCCCACTTGGCTAAACGTTCAGCCAACTCTTGGCAGGTCCGTGCCGCAGCGGCCAAGTCGGGATGTTTTTCTTCGACGCTGGCCAGCATTTTTCCGATTTCGTCGAGCGCGAGCTGCAGGGTTGCGCACGCCGCATCAAAGACCGCGGGCTCAGGAAATGCCTCAAACGTCACGCGCTTAGAGGGCATCTGTTCAAGCCCAGCGCAGGCTAGGCGCAACTCACGCGCGGTGTGTTCAATCCGACGCGCTTGTTCAGACCAGTTGGTGAGCTCTCGAGCATGCGCCAAGCCAGCAACCTCAATAAGCTTAGCCAGATCCAACAATTGATGGGTTGAGAGACTATTGCCCAAAAATCGCGTCGCGGTATCGGGCAATTGATGCGCTTCATCAAACACCACAGTATCGGCGGCGGGTAACAAATCAGTGATGCCTTCGTCGCGCAACATCAAATCAGCCATAAACAAGGCGTGATTAATCACGACCACGTCGGCCTCTTGCGCTTGACGGCGAGCCTTCAACACAAAGCAATCACGAACATTCGGGCAGTCTTGACCCAAGCAATTTTCGCGGGTTGAAGTCACACGCTGCCAAATTTCGGCCTCTTCTGGCACCGAGGGCAAATCAGCACGGTCACCGGTGGTGGACTGTTGTGCAAAGGTGTGAATGTGGCGCAACTGCTGCACTTCAGCCCGCGACCTTAAGCCACGATCTTCGGTTTGAAGCTTTTCAAGGTGATAGTGGCACACATAATTGCCACGCCCTTTCAGTAAGGCGATCGTGGCGGGCACGCTGAGGGCCTTGCGCACACGCGGCAAATCGCGCGCAAATAACTGATCTTGCAAGGTGCGGGTGCCAGTCGAAACCAACACTTTACCGCCCCCTAGCAACGCGGGCACCAAATAAGCCCAGGTTTTACCTGTTCCGGTGCCAGCCTCAGCGACCAAGGTTGAGCGCTCAGCGATGGTGCGCTCAACCATCTGAGCCAATTCGATTTGTGAAGGTCGCACGCGAAAGCCCGGCGCAATCGCCGCAAGCGGCCCTTCGAGCGAAAAAAGCTGAGAAATCGACTGATCTGACATAAGTGGCACCAAGAATCTAGGCGGATCATACCGCCTCAGCTGAAGAAGAAGTCTTAGTGTGGCAAAATCGTCCGTTTGCCTTAGCTAAAAAGCCCTCATTCCAATGACTGAATCGACTTCTGCCAAAACTGCCACCCAAGCCACTGACACAACTGCGGTGACCACGAACGCTGTTGCCTCGGGTGCGACTGTCGCTGTAAATACTACTGCCTCTTCTTCCAAGCCATCTACTGCTGCAGGCACCTCCGCAGCCGCTGCTCAGCCTGGCACAACGGCAACCACTTTCAGCGCACCCGTCACCTCACAAGAGGCTGAGGTGCGGATCGTGGCGCAGTTGGCGCAAGAGCTTGGCATCCGTGCCGCGCAGGTGCTGGCCGTGATTGAATTACTGAACGATGGCTCGACCGTGCCTTTTATCGCACGCTATCGCAAAGAAGCCACCGGCGGTTTAGATGACACGGTGTTACGCAACCTTGATACGCGTCTGTTGTACTTGCGCGACCTAGAAGAACGCCGTGCTGCGATCTTGGCGTCGATTACAGAGCAAAACAAACTTACGCCTGAACTTGAAAAGTCGATTCAGCAAGCTGACACCAAACAGCGCCTTGAAGACCTCTATGCCCCGTTCAAGGTGAAACGCCGCACCCGTGCGCAGATTGCCCGTGAGGCGGGGCTAGAGCCTCTGGCTGATGGCATTTTGGCCGACCTGCAATGCGACCCTGCTGCACTAGCCGCGCAATACTTCAACGCCGAAGCCAACATCAACGACGTCAAAGCCGCGCTAGATGGCGCCCGCGACATTCTGGCCGAGCGCTACGCTGAAAACGCTGATTTGCTCAGTGACATGCGCACACACTTGTGGTCGCATGGGTACCTGTATTCAAAGGTGGCCGACGACAAAGAAGCCGATGGCGCAAATTTCAGAGACTGGTTTGACTTCAACGAACCTCTACGCACCCTACCCTCACACCGTATTTTGGCAATGCTGCGTGGCCGTCAACAAGGTGCACTTGAGTTGCGTATTGGTCTTGAGGCAAGCCAAGATATTCTCGTTCCGCACCCTTGCGTCGAACGCGTTGCTAACTTTTTAAAACTTGGTCGTGACTTATTCTCCGCGGCGCCCAGCGCGCGCGCCAAATGGTTAGCCGATGTTGCGCGCTGGACCTGGCGGGTCAAACTCTTAACGATGTTTGAATCTGAAATGATCACGCGCCTGCGTGAAAGTGCCGAAACCGAGGCAATTCGCGTGTTTGCCGCCAACTTAAAAGATTTGCTACTGGCCGCACCCGCAGGCCCGAAAGCTGTTTTAGGTTTAGACCCAGGCATTCGCACCGGCGTCAAAGTTGCAGCGATTGATCACACCGGAAAAGTCGTTGAAACAGCAACCGTGTATCCGTTTGAACCACGTCGTGATCGCGCCGGTACGCTGGCGGTGTTAGCAACCCTCGCCCGCCGTCACAAAATCGAACTCGTTGCAATCGGCAACGGTACCGCCTCGCGCGAAACCGAAAAACTCGTCGTCGATTTAATGGCAGCCCAACCCGATCTTAAACTGACGCGCGTCGTGGTGTCTGAAGCGGGTGCATCGGTGTATTCGGCCTCTGAGCTCGCTGCGCTTGAGTTTCCGGATCTTGATGTGACGTTGCGTGGTGCGGCGTCAATCGCGCGTCGCTTGCAAGACCCGCTGGCCGAGCTCGTAAAGATCGAACCTAAAGCCATTGGCGTCGGCCAGTATCAACACGATCTCAATCAGCGCGAACTTGCTCGCTCGCTTGACGCCGTGGTTGAAGATTGCGTGAACGCCGTGGGTGTAGACGTCAACACAGCATCAGCCGCCCTGCTCGCCCGTGTTTCAGGGCTCAACAGCACCTTGGCAAAAAACATCGTCAGCTATCGCGACGAAAAAGGCGCGTTCGCCAATCGTAAGGCGCTCAAAGAGGTTTCGCGTTTTGGTGAAAAAGCCTTTGAACAAGCGGCTGGTTTTTTACGCGTTCAAAACGGTGACAACCCGCTTGATCGCTCATCGGTTCACCCCGAAGCGTACCCAGTGGTTGAACGCATTTTGAAAAAAATTGCTAGCGAAATGAAAGACGTGATTGGCAACCGCGACAAGTTAAAAGGCTTATCGCCCGCCGAGTTCGTTGACGAAAAATTTGGTGTCCCAACCGTACGGGATATTTTGCTCGAACTCGAAAAGCCTGGCCGTGATCCGCGTCCAGAGTTTAAGACGGCAACCTTTAAAGAAGGTGTTGAGACACTCAACGATTTGCTCCCAGGCATGATTCTTGAAGGTGTTGTGACCAACGTGGCAAACTTTGGTGCCTTTGTGGATATCGGTGTGCATCAAGATGGCTTAGTGCATATTTCGGCGCTTGCTGAAAAGTTTGTGAGCGATCCACGCGATGTTGTACGCGTTGGGCAAACCGTGCAAGTGCGTGTCCAAGAGGTGGATATTGCGCGTAAGCGTATTGCCTTAACGATGCGGCTCAATGATGACGCGCCACCAGCGCGGTCGATGGCTGCGGGCGGTGGCCCAAGCGGTGGTAACGGTGGCGGGTCAGGTGGTAACAACAACCGCGGTGCGCGCAAACCGAACGCTAGCAGCGCACCCGAGCCAAGCCCGGGTGGCGCAATGGCAGCAGCGTTTGCTAAGCTAAAAAAGAACTAAGGTTGCATTGACAACCTCAGCAAACAAGGGAGCTTGGTGACCGCACCACTCCCCACCGCCAGCTAAGGTAGACGGTGGTACATTTACTAAACAGCTAATCACTGCGCGGCTGTAATCGTCTACGTCTGACTCGATTTATTTTAAAAGGATGTCATTGTGCCTATTGTCTATGAAAAACGCGATGGCGTTGCCTACATCACTTTGGACAACCCTGATAAGGCCAATGTTCTAGACAAGGCAACCTCTGATGATATTTCTGCCGCCTGGATAGACATGTGGGAAGATCGAAGCGTACGTTGTGCAATTCTCACTGGCACGGGTGATCGACATTTCTGTGGCGGACACAACTTAAAGCCGCGACCAGATCTCACGGCGGAAGATCGTGAGTATCTACGTACCCAGCGAATTTTTTGGCCACTGGCAGGCACCGTGCATGGTCAAAAAACTGGCGTCGATGGTCGCATGGGAGACCACTACCCGCGGGTCTGGAAGCCCGTGATCGCTGCGGTCAATGGCTGGGCAGCTGGCGCGGGTCTGTACACGCTGTTGGCCTCGACAGACATTCGTATCGCCAGTGCTGAGAATGCTAAATTCAAGTTTGCCCTAACGTCACAGGGCTGGCTTGGCCACGGGCCTGGTGCAAGCTTATTGATCAAACAACTGCGCTACATTGACGCGATGAAAATTTTGCTCACCGATCTGCCTTTTGATGCGCCCGAGGCTCTGCGTATCGGTTTAATCAACGAGATCGTCCCTCACGCTGATTTAATGACTCGCGCCGAAGAACTCGCACGACATATCTGCACTCTGCCTCCTGTTGCTGTTCGCATGATGAAAGAATTTGTTGTGCGCTTCGGTGACATGCCAACCGATCAGGCGTGGCATATACAAAACATCATTAACTCGCTACTCATCCAAACCACCGCCGACGGAGAAGAAGGTCGTCAAGCCTTCAACGAAAAACGACCGCCAGACTTCAATGGCACACTGAGGCGTCGCGGAGAGCCCTGGGAGCCGCTCTCGGAAGAGGAGGCCAAGCGCCTGGATGATGCCTACCGCAGTGGCGAGTTTTAACCGAACGCGCCTTGCTCGCGCCAGTGTTTGATTGCCTGTGGCGTCAGGCCCAAGACCGAACACAACACTGACTCTGTGTGCTCGCCAAGCGCAGGCGCTTGGCCTTGCACACGCTCAAGGCTATCGCGCCAAGGCATGCCAGGCAAAGTCCCTGTACCAGACTTTTCCCAAAAACCACGCTCTTTCAAATGCTCGCTGTCAGCAAGATTCTTTGAAGTGGCGAGCGCTGCGGCTGGAACACCAGCAAGCAACAACAGCTCTTGTGCTTCGAGACTCGTGCGCCCGCTCGCCCACTGTGCCAGCACCTCACGGATCAAGGGCGCTGCGTTCTGCCGAGACTTGAGATCAGACCGACTCAGCGCAGACAGCCCCGTAATGAGCTGACATAACGCCAACCACTGCGACTCAGAGGTCACAGCAACGCTGATCCACTCGTCATTACCCCGGCACGCCCAAGCGCCATGAGGACTGTAGTCTGTGGACCCATCACCTTGCGGCTGCGGAGGGGCATCAATTTGCGCTGCGATCAGCGGTTGAGCAAGCGTCCATAACATCCCCTCAATCATTGAAAAATCAATGTTGGCAACCCGTCCAGATCGTCGCCTTTGCCAAACAGCAGCCGCCACACCAAAAGCGATCATCAACCCGCACATTGGATCAAGCCAGGCAAAGCCCACTCGTGGCGGACGCTCGGGGTGGCGATTTAGACCCGCAAAACCAGAGAATGATTGCAATAACGTACCGTACGCAACAAGCTTGGCATCCGGCCCAGTGCGCCCCGCACCGCAAGCACACACGTAGATCAAGTCAGGATTGAGTTGATACAACACTTCTGATCCGAGACCTAACTTGGCCATCACACCTGTCGCAAAATTTTCGACCAAAATATCAGACTGTTTAACCAATTCTTTAGCCGCTGCGAGGCCTGCCTCTGTCTTAAGATCAAGCACCACTCCTTTTTTACCCTGCCCAAGCACCATGTGAAGGGTTGAAGTTCGCCCAGGATCGCCTGCCCCGGGAGCTTCTATTTTGATCACCTCAGCACCCATGGCAGCCAGCGTGCGCGTCACAGTTGGACCAGCAATGACCCAACTGAAATCTAAAACACGAAAACCGGCTAGCGGTTTCTCAGACAGCGTTTGCGATGCCACATTGGTACCTTGTCTGAGCGTCAAGCCATAAGCAGACCCAGGCACGCGACAAGCGGAACCATTAATTTCAAGTTCTTTAAAAAAATCCCGATGTTTAAGCTGCTCTAAAGAAAAATGCTCGACAAGCTCGCAGAGCGGAAAACTAGGCACATGAGCAGTCTGTGCCAAATCTGCAATTGTTTTTTTATCGTAATTGACAGACCACTCTGACATCTTGGCAAATAATGCATCCCAATTCGCCACACGATCTGCTTTTCGTGCGAAGCGTGCCTCGTGTCCCCAACTTGGTGACCCCATCGCCTGCAGCCAGGCCAGCCACTGTTTTTCTTCACGCGGCGAGATTGCCACATACCCATCGCTGGCCCGCAAAATACAAACCGTCGCTCCGTTTCCATCCGTTAAACGCTTACGCGGACGGTTCGGCAAGCCCAAACCGGCACAAGCGAGCTCTGAGATCGCCAATGTCGCCAACACTTCTTGCATTGAAATATCCACATAGGCAGCTGGCTCTTTTGTTTGAATGGCAAACATACCAGCGCAAGCTGCCGCAATTCCAGCCAAAAAGATAGATTGATGACCAACCGGATAAATCGGAGCCTCAGAGAGATCGTCGACTTGTCCGGTCAAAAATTGAGAAATTCCGCTCGAAAAGAAAAGTGTTAAATCACTAGCCGGTGCATTGGCCATCGGTCCCGTTTGGCCATACGGAGAAATTAAGACAATCACAGCCTGGGGATTGCGCACTCGCAACTGCTCAAGCGTCTGATTACGTTCGCGCAAGGTATCCGGAGAGCCTTCGCAGACGATCAAATCAGCCTCTGCGATCGTTGTGGGCTCGCGTTGCTTACCGTGATCAAGGTACGTTTGCAAGGGCGCTAACGAGCGAGCAAACGGCTCTTGTTGACTGGCCGACTCAGTGTGAACACACGCGACCTCAGCGCCAAAGTCAGCCATGAGACGCCCACAAACTGCGGCCGCTAAGCCGGGGCCGACCTGTGCCACCTTGAATCCCACCAACAACGACATAATCAATCCTTAAGAAGCGCTGGGCAGACGCGCATCGAGCGTATCGCGCAAACTGTCACCCAAAAAATTCAGTGCAATAACAGTGATAAAAATCGCAATGCCTGGAAACACGCTCATCCACCAAGCATCCCAGTACTGCATCGCCGTCGAAAGCATTTGCCCCCAACTTGGCGTAGGGGGTTGAGCACCTAGCCCTAAAAATGATAGAGAGGATTCAGTAATGATGGCCGTCGACGCACGCAGCGAGGCATAGACGATGAGGTTTCCTACGACGCTTGGCCACACATGGCGAAGCATGATGCGCAAATCACCCGCACCCAGCGCGCGAGCTGCCAGCACAAAATCTAATTTCCGTACCACCAGTACTTGCGCTCGCACAAGCCGCGCAAAACTCGGCACATTAATAATCGTAATCGCTAAGGTCGTATTCAACAGACTCGGCCCAAGCACAGCAATAATCCCAAGCGCCAGCACCAACATTGGAAACGCCAGCATGCCATCCATCACACGCATCACGATATGATCGGTCCAACCTCCAAAATATCCAGCGATCATCCCGAGCATTGACCCCAACACAATGGCCAGGGCAATCGATACCAGTGCGACTTGTATCGAGACCCGAGCGCCGTAAATGACTCTCGATAAGATGTCTCGGCCAATTTCATCCGTCCCCAGCCAAAACTGTGCTGAAGGTGCTGACAAAATCGCTTCGTAGTGACTTTCGCTGGGATCGTAAGGGGCCAAGACTTCGGCAAAGATTGCTGCCAAGATAACGGCTGCGCAAATCAATAAGCCGATCCAGGCAAGCTTTTGCTGCAAGAGCTTACGTACAAACATGACAGAAATATTTTGAGAAGCCTGTGTCGCTTTGACCACCGACACAGTTGCAGATGATGTGGTCACTTAATAGTCCTTGAAAATGCTGTCGCCATGTCCGATCTCCTGAAAGTGCTGTCGTCAAACGCGATGCCCCGATAAGGTCGTCGTCTTGTCAGCGTTGCTAAACATCCATTCATGACGATGCGCATTCGGTCACTAGGACGAAATTCGTTTGTCTAACAATTGATAACTCACATCAATCAGTAAATTCAACAGCAAAATACAGAGTACAACGACAAGAATAGCGCCTTGCACAGAAGGAAAATCACGCTCAAAAATACCATTCACCATCATGCTGCCAAGGCCGGGCAAAGAAAAAACCGTTTCGGTCACCACAGCTCCCCCCATCAATGCGCCTACCTGAAGACCCACGACAGTCACCACAGGAATGGCGGCATTAGGAAGCGCGTGATGCAGCAAGACCCGTCGATCGCGAGCCCCTTTGGCCTTTGCGGTGCGAATATAGTCAGCCGACAACACCTCTAGCATCGCGGCACGAGTCTGACGCATCACCAAGCCTGCCAAGCCGGCTCCAACCGTCAAGCTTGGCAAAAACATGAGCTTTAAACTTTGCAGCGGATCGTCAAAAAAGGGAATATAACCAGACGGCGGCAACCAACCCAGATAAATACAAAACAGCATAATTAAAAGCATACCCGTCCAAAAATGCGGCAAGGCCATATTGGACAACGCAAAAAAACTGACTCCTGTATCGACCCAAGTATTGCGTTTGAGTGCCGCAAGAATGCCGCAGGGCACGCCAATTAAAATCGCGAGAGCAATCGACATCAACGTTAACTGTAGGGTGAGCGGCACGCGTTGGCGCAACATTTCAATCACAGGTTCTTGACTTCGTAACGCGCGACCCAAATCACCCGACAAGGTTCTATGCAGCCAATTTCCGTATTGCACTGGGATTGGCAAATCCAAGCCCATACTTTCGCGCAACGCGGCGCGCTGTTCAACCGTCGACATCTCACCCAACACGGTAATGGTCGGATCACCCGGGACTAACAGCGTCATTGAAAACACGGCAAAACTCACAAGTACAATGACCGGAATAATTTGTAGCAGGCGGGAAAGAAGATAACGTTTCATCTTAGAGGCTCTCAGTCAGAGTCGTCTGATGCAAATGACAGGCCACCCAACGCTCGGGTGAGGTCTGCGTGAGAACGGGTACGACCTGAGCACAATGCTCACTGGCTTGTGAACAACGCGTGCGAAACACGCAACCAGAAGGCGGATCAAGAGGGCTAGGCATATCCCCCTGCAGAATGATACGTTTGCGTTCGTGGGAGACCTCAGGCACCGGAATCGCAGAAAGCAGTGCAGTCGTATAAGGATGCTTGGGCGAGCGAAATAAATCTTTGGCGGGCGCGATCTCCATCAGCTTACCAAGATACATCACAGCGACGGTATCAGCGATATTTTGGACTACCGCCATGTTGTGACTGATAAACAGCATCGTCAGTCCAAAATCAGTTTTTAAATCCATCAACACATTAATAATCTGCGCTTGATTTGACACATCGAGTGCCGATACCGCCTCATCAGCCACGATGAATTCAGGCTCAACGGCTAAGGCGCGCGCGATACTAAGACGTTGCCTCTGCCCGCCCGAGAACTCATGCGGATAGCGGCTAGAAAATTCAGGGGCAAGACCCACCAACCGCAGCAACTCAGCGATGCGTTCGTTGCGTTGATTGCCGCTCTTAAACAAGCCATGAATCGCCAACGCCTCATGCAACATCTCGTTGACCCGCATGTGTGGGTTCAAGGAGGCAAAAGGGTCTTGAAAAATCATTTGTATCCTGCGCCTGAATGCGCGCAAATCATTTTTGCCTAACGAGAGAAGATCAGTCCCATCGATCAGTACCCGCCCGCTTGAAACCTCCTCGAGTCGCAGCAGCAGTTTGCCGACGGTACTCTTGCCCGAGCCCGACTCGCCAACTAACGCAAACACCTCACCGCGCCGAATCCCAAAGTTGACGCCGTCAACTGCCCGTATTTTTTTCGCTTTTTCTCCCAAACCAGAATGCACGGCATAGGTTTTATGCAACCCTAAGGCTTGAACAAAGGGGATCGACTCAGACACTGGCGGCTCCGTTCAGTTCTTGTTGACGAAAGCAGCGTACAGCATGTTCAGCCGTCAGCGACTCAAGCGGTGGCACACCTTCATCACATACCCCCGCAAGTGCGTATTCGCAACGCTCCTGAAAGCGACAGCCCTTTGGAAGATTCCAGGCTTGAGGCGCTCGACCAAGAATCGTATAAAACTTCTTACCAAACTCACTCGGACGATCGATCCGCGGAACCGACGCAATCAGCCCACGTGTATAAGGATGTCGAGGTGATTTTAAAATTGTTTCGATCGCGCCAGACTCAACGACTTGGCCGGCGTACATCACATAGACTCGATCGGCGACTTCGGCCACCACCCCAAGGTCATGCGTAATAAATAGCATCGACAGTTGCGCAGTTTGACGCATTGAACGAAAAAGATCGAGAATTTGCGCCTGTATCGTGACGTCGAGTGCTGTCGTAGGTTCGTCTGCAATCAATAAGAGTGGGTCACAGGCCAACGCCATCGCAATCATGACGCGCTGCCTCATTCCGCCAGACAGATGATGTGGATATGCCGCCAAGCGTCGCTCGGGCTCTGCAATTCCAACTCTTTGTAAAAGATCCCGGGCGCGCGACAAAGCCTCTTTGTATTTAATTTGAGAGTGAATCGTGAGAACCTCGGCAATTTGAGCGCCGATCGTATGCACCGGGTTCAAACTCGTCATAGGTTCTTGAAAAATCATACCAATTTCGTTACCACGGACGGATGCCATCTCAGACTGGGATAATTGCATCAGATCGGTTTGCTGTTGGTTTCTACGTCGCCAAAGCACTTGGTCGGCATGCATACGCGCCGTATTTTCATTGAGCAAACGCATAATGCTCAGACTCAACACCGACTTACCCGAGCCCGATTCACCAAGTAGCGCCACCGACTCACCCGCTGCGATATGCAAACTAATATCGTCTAGCGCATGCACGGCTCCCTGAGCACTCATAAACTCAACACTCAAATGCTTAATGTCGAGTAATGGTTGGCTAGTTTCTGAAGTCATGCTCATTTTTTATTATTTGAAATACGACTCTTGGGGTCGATGTGTCAACCAAAACATGTGATAAAACCAGAACAGACCCGAAAGGCACTCCTCAAAATCAGGGTGCCAACCAAAGCTCGTCATAAAACCAAGATAAACTCACTTCACGCTTGAAACCTTTTAGCCGCTTAGTCGCAGCGTCCCGAATGGGATACCAAAATAACGGGCTATAGAGGTATTGGTCCAGAACGTACTGTTGAAGCTCAGAGTAAATTTTGCGTCTTTCAACAAGGTCAAACTCGCCTCGCGCACGCACCACCAGCGGGTCAGTCAGTGTCTTGGTATCAAAGCCCGAATAATTTTTTGAGGCCTTCGCCGAAAAATAGGTGCTGTACGAAACGTCTGGATCAGGGCGGGCAATGCTCGCCGTAGACAGCCCCATGTCCAAACTGTTGCTTGAGGCCTTAGACACCCACGAGAGGCGATCAGACATTTCAATTTTTAAATCTATCCCCGCCGCCTTCAGCATCGACTGCAATAACTGCGCCACCTGTATGTCAGGATCGCGTTGGATCGAACTTAAAACGATCGGTCCTTTGTGACCCGACTTGGCGTAGTGCTCGCGCGCTTTGACCAGGTCGAACTGGTGGCCACGCACGGATTCATCAAACACCCAAGTTGTTTGCGGTTCAAACCCTTTGAGTACCCCGCCCCCATCCTTGCCCTGAGAAATCACCTTTTGAATGGCTGCCCGATTAATTGCGAAGGAAACCGCCTTGCGCAGTTCAATATTATTAAAGGGTGCGCGAGTGAGGTTGTAAGACAGTAACTGCGTAATCGACACGCCACCGGGTAAAAGATCGAGCGCGGCATTTTTGGTAATTTTTTCGAAATCCTTGGGCTCTAGTCCATCGATGAATTGAACATTACCCGACTGAATCTCGACCATTCGAATCGCAGAGTTCGGAATGATTTTTATCTCGACTCTATCTAGGAAGGGTAAAGGCTGCCCATCTGCAGCTTTTTTCCAATAATGAGGATTGCGTTTGGCGATAATCTCGTTGCCCGACCAGGAAACAATCTGAAAAGGCCCCGTCCCCACTGGGCTTCGAGTAAAGTCGGCGCCGTTTTCTTTCAAAGCCGTCGGCGACATAATCGAACCAGGCTCGACGGCCAACATAGATAGCATCACAACCGATTTCTGTTTTAAGTTCACCTTGACACTTAAGTCACTGACGACCTCGACTGAATCGATATCGGTCATGTACTGTTTGCTCGCCGCAGTGATCTTTGGATCAAGAAAACGGTCGAAATTAAATTTAACTGCAGCAGCATCCATCGACGTGCCGTCTTGAAACTTGACGCCCGCACGCAAGTCAAACATTATCGAGAGGCCATCAGCTGAAATTGTCCAGTTCTTTGCTAAACCGGGATTGAATTTCCCATCCTCATCCTGATACAGCAGATTTTCGGCAAACAAGTTATAAATTTTTCGATCTGTGCCCGGCGCATTGCCGAACAACGGATCCAGACTCGCCGTTGGAATACGCAAAGCCAAACGCAAGGTGCCTCCTCGCACAGGCTCTGCCGCTAAGGCAGCCATCGAGACAAACCCTGCGCAAAGACATACCAATGCTATTTTTATGGCTTTCGCCTTATTCTTCCACGACATGATTTGTCTCCGCTTATCAATTTTTTATATTTTTACCCGCAAGGCTCAAGGCACACGCGACTGACGTACCCCTTAAATCTGACTAAGCGTCTGTCTGCGGGTTGGTTTGACTTTATCGTATCACCTCTGACAACAGCCTGAGAATTTTTTTGACTGACCAGATGACTGATAAGCAACACTTAAGGTGTGCGACGCTCGCGGACCCGCTGCACAGCCTCACGCGCCAACATTGCCGAGAGACCACAATACTCGGTCGGATCCATCAACTTGGCGATGGCTGCAGAATCCAAGCGCTCGGTCACGCGCGGATCGGCACTTAACAAAGCGCCAAACGCTTTATCTTCCACAAATGCCGCTTGCGCTGCATCATAAACAACGTCATGGGCATGCTGCCTTCCAAGCGTTGCCCCCAGCGTCAGCATCACAGCCTCAGCCATAATCAGCCCACCACTCAGCTCCAAATTCTTTCTCATCCTCTGAGGATCGAGTTTTAAGCCTCGTATCACCTGCACCAAGCGCACCAACATGTCGCCTGTCGCGATACAGGCACGAGACTCTGCAGTATCGATCATTAAAGAAGTCGTGCGATCGGCCTCATGCTCGGTTTGCATCGCTTCCAGCGCCAAGGGAACTTGTGCACGAATTTCTGCCGCCGCAGCAATGATGTCTTGACACAATTTTGGGTTGCGCTTTTGCGGCATTGTCGAGCTACCGACGGTGCCAGGAGGAACCGGTTCTTCAACCTCAGCGAACTCAGTTTTCATAAGTTCATAGATTTCTCGTCCAATTTTCCCGCAGGTAGCAGCGAGCATTGCGAGTACGCAAACATTTTCTGTGAAATGATCTGAAATCGAGCGCGAGGGAACCCGCATTGACGTCATGCCAAGCCTTTCGCCCATTCCTCTTTGCACCGCGGGGCCTTGCTCACCTAGCGAAGCGTAGGTGCCGGCTGCACCACCTAGCATCGCCACAAAGATTCGTGGGGCGGCCTGCTCTAGTCGCTCGAGATGTCGCAGTATTTCATCAATCCAAGTTGCAACTTTCAGCCCAAACGTCGCCGGAACGGCATGCTGTCCGTGTGTACGCGCCGCGATCGGCATGTCTGCGCTCTTTTCTGCTAAGTCGGCCATTGCGTCTAGCAGATCTTCGATCAATTGCACAAAAATTTGATGCGCCTGACGCAGCACCAGCAAATCGCCCGTTTGAGTGATGTTTTGTGTCGTGGCACCCCAATGAACCCAACCGCCGTGGGGTTCACCGACTAATTGGCCCAACTCCCATACCAAGGGCACAAGCGTGTGTCCAGTGCGCGCAAAGCCTTCGTCAATGCGCGCGCGATCCATCAGTGAAATATCCGCACACTTTGCAATGGCGACGGCAGCTTGCTCTGGAATGATGCCTAAGGCAGCCTGCGCTTGCGCCAACGCGACTTCAACATCTAGCCAGGCTTGCCAACGATTTTCTAATTTATAGAGGGCACGGATTCCGGGATCACTGACTCGTGTTGCGGTTGGCAGTTCGTCGCTCATTGGTGGTCTCCTTTAGAATAATTCGCGGCGGGTTAGTCAAAGCCCGCTCTAAACTTGATCATACCTAGGATTGGCCCGCAAACACCAGCGCGTCGAGCGATGAGGCATTGAAGCTCTACTTTAAGCCTGGCGCAGACAAGAGAGCGACCGCTTAGCGGCTTAAGGCAGCTTTGCTCGTGCTCTGCGTTAGGCCTCTGGGCTAAATCGCTGTGCTAATCCTGTGTGCTTGGCTGCATGGCCAGTTTTAGGATTGCGATCAATTGCTCACGTTGTTCGGCTGTTTCGCTGTCGGGTGCCTTAGCTATGACTTGCTCCCCCTGCACAATCAGCAAACCCACGGCACCTTCAAGCTTGATGCTGGCCTGCGCGCCCGCTTGCTGAAGGCCACGCATCGCAGCGCCAGCCTGTTTAGGATCGGCAAAAGCAATCGAAGAAAATAACTCAGCACCATCTTGCGCCAGCAAGCGAAACCGAAACTGACCGGTTTCGTCTCGAAACGTAACGTAGCGCGCGCTTTTACTTGAGGATTTTTCTTTTTTAGGCGACTGCGAAGATGATGCAGTACGGGAAGTTGCCAAGCTGCGTAAACCAACCGCCTGCCGCAACTCTTGAATAAAGGGCGTTGCAATCGCACGCGCTTTACGAGCGCCGTCTTGCAGGATCTCTTCGATGCGATCTGGGTGCGACATCAAGTCTTCGTAGTGAGCACGTAACGGGCCCATCTCTTGTTCGATGCGCTCGCACAAACGTTTTTTAGCATCGCCCCAACCCATGCCCGCTGCGAGCTCAGCATGAAACTTTGTAGTTTCGGCAGGTTGTGCAAAGGCCTTGTAGATCAGATACAGGTGCGAAGCATCTGCATCCTTCGGTTCGCCAGGGCCTCGCGAGTCAGTCACAATTTTGGCGATGGCAGAGTTTAGGGCCTTCGCCCCACCTTCAAACAAGGGCACGGTGTTGCCGTAGCTCTTAGACATCTTGCGACCATCCAAGCCCGGTAAGGTTGCGACATCCTCAGAAATCACTGCCTCAGGCAACACAAAAAAATCACGCCCTTGACCAAACAAATGATTAAAGCGCTGCGCGATATCGCGCGCCATTTCAAGGTGCTGCGTTTGGTCGCGACCAACCGGTACATTGTGAGCGTTAAACATCAGAATGTCAGCCGCCATCAAAATGGGATAAGAGAACAAGCCCATATTGATGCCATCATCGGCTTCGACGCCTTTTGCAGTATTTTGATCGACAGAGGCTTTATAGGCGTGGGCCCGATTCATTAAACCTTTAGCCGTCACACAAGTGAGCATCCAGCAAAGCTCTGGAATCTCGGGGACATCAGACTGGCGATAAAACGTGACACGTTTGGGATCTAGCCCCGAGGCCAACCAGGTTGCTGCGATTTCAAGCCGCGAGCGGGCAATCAGCGCAGGGTCTTCAGACTTGATCAGTGCGTGATAATCGGCCAAAAAGAAGAAAGCATCAACGTTTTGCTGTTGGCTAGCCTGTATGGCCGGACGGATCGCCCCCACATAATTACCGAGGTGCGGCGTGCCAGAAGTGGTGATGCCAGTCAGAACGCGGGTATTCATAAAGGTGCCAAGTGCTGAGGTTTGAAAAAACAGCTGAACCATGAGTGTAACCGTCTAGATCGACCGCAAGCGTGGCTTGACCGAACATGATGAACAGGGCGAACGCTTACGCCCAGTCGTAAATGGCATGCTGCTGGTCGGTGTTAGATACTGACGGTATCGCGGCGCTCAGAGTCTAGATATTCTTTGGATTGCATTTCAAGAATGCGAGAGACCGTACGATGAAACTCATTAGACATCGGCCCCGAGGTGTAAATTTCATCGGGTTCGCACGCAGCCGACATAATCAGCTTGATTTTATGGTCGTAAAACACGTCGATGAGCCAGGTAAAGCGCCGAGCTTCAGAGGCTTCGCGCGGCCCCATTTTCGGCACATCAGACAAAATCACCGCATGAAAGCGGCTGGCTAATTCAAGATAATCGTTTTGCGAGCGCGGGCCACCACACAGCGTTGCAAAATCAAACCAGACCACGCTACCCGCGCGCTGTTTGGCGCGAATTTCTCGATGCTCAATCAACAAAACAGGATCTTGCGCTGCTGTGTCTGCCAACTGAGTGAATGTCAGTTGCAGCGCCTCATCGGCCTGCGCCCCCCCAGGGGTGTGGTAACACTTGACTTGTTCGAGTGTGCGCCTGCGGTAGTCAATACCAGCGTCAACGTTCAAGATATCCATGCGGTCTTGAATCAATTTAATCGCAGGCAATAAGCGATCACGATGCAAGCCATCAGGATAGAGCGTCGATGGTTCGTAATTTGAGGTCATCACAAACGAGGTACCAAACTCAAAAAACTTCAACAACAGGCGATACAGGATCATCGCGTCAGCCACATCTGACACATGAAACTCATCAAAACAAATCAGGCGATAGTTTTTTGAAATACGACGTGCGACTTCGTCAAGCGGGTCTTGCATGCCTTTGACTTCGTCAAGCTGGCGATGCACGCTGCGCATGAACTCATGAAAGTGCAACCGCGTCTTACGCTTGACCGGAACGGTAGCGTAAAAAGCATCCATCAAAAAGCTTTTACCTCGGCCGACCCCACCCCACAAATACACACCACGTGGGATCTCTGGGCGTTTAAAGAAACGCTTTACTGCGCTTGAGCGCTGCTCTTTGAAAATAGCCCAGTCGTCATAATAGCGCTGCAGGCGAGCAACCGCCGCCCGCTGTGCAGGGTCTGAGTGGTACCCCCGCTCAGCAAGAGTGTGCTCGTAGGATTGAAGAACGTTCAAAGGCGTTTCTTAAAAATTCAGCGTACGCTTATCCACTGCCAGAGCCGCTTCTTTCATCGACTCTGACAACGTGGGATGCGCATGGCAGATACGGGCAATGTCTTCAGCCGCACCTTTGAACTCCATGATGGTCACGGCTTCAGCAATCAATTCAGAGGCCATGGGGCCAATGATGTGCACACCTAACACTTCGTCGGTTGTGGCATCAGCCAAGATTTTGACGAACCCAGTTGTGTCACCTAAGGCGCGCGCCCGACCGTTCGCCAAGAATGGAAAGCTGCCCGCTTTATACGCGCGGCCACTAGCCTTGAGCTGTTGCTCGGTTTGACCTACCCAAGAAATCTCGGGTGAGGTGTAAATGACCCAAGGGATCGTATTGAAATTGACGTGACCATGTTGCCCACTAATACGTTCGGCAACCGCAACACCCTCTTCTTCGGCTTTATGAGCCAACATTGGGCCGCGCACCACATCGCCAACAGCCCACACGTTTGGCAAATTAGTTTTGCAATCGCCATCGACCACCACAAAACCACGCTCATCGAGCTGTAAACCAACCGTATCGGCCTGCAGCCCACCGGTGTAGGGCACACGGCCAATCGAGACAATCAGTTTATCGACCACAAGCTTTTGTTCGGCACCCGCTGCGTCGGTGTAAGGCACGGTGACGCTTTTGGCCCCAGCCTTAATCTCACCGAGCTTGATCCCGGTTTGAATCGCCAGACCCTGCTTGGTAAAGATCTTGAAGGCTTCTTTTGCGACCTGCTGATCCACTGCTGCCAAAAACTCAGGCATCGCCTCTAGCACAGTCACCTCAGCACCTAAACGGCGCCAGACGCTACCCATTTCTAAACCGATCACACCCGCACCAATTACACCTAATTTTTTCGGGACAGCCGCAATATTCAGTGCACCATCGTTCGACAAGACCTGCTTCTCGTCAAAGGGTAAGCCTGGCAGTTCGCGGGCCGAGGACCCCGTTGCGATCACGACATGTTTGCCTACGATATCAGCCGTTGAAGTGCCGCTGACGTTAATCGCCCAGCCGCCCTCTACCTTGCCAGTAAACGCACCTTTGCCATGAAAGAACGTGATCTTGTTCTTTTTAAACAAATACAAAATGCCATCATTGTTTTGCTTCACAACATTGTTTTTGCGGCCAAGCAACTGTTCGAGATTCAGGCTGACGCCTTTGACCTCAATGCCATGCTCTGCAAAATGATGATTGACCTGATCGTAGTGCTCTGAAGACTGCAGCAAGGCCTTTGACGGAATACACCCGACGTTGGTACAAGTGCCCCCCGGGGCAGGACCGCCCTTGCCATTTTGCCAGGCATCAATGCACGCCACCGACAACCCTAACTGGGCCGCACGAATCGCAGCGATATAGCCGCCAGGGCCCGCACCGATCACTACAACATCAAATTGAGTAGACATGAATATCTCGGTTTAGATTTCGAGTAACAAGCGTTGTGGATCTTCGAGCGCTTCTTTCATCGCAACCAAGCCCAAGACTGCTTCGCGGCCATCAATAATGCGATGGTCGTAAGACATTGCCAAGTAATTAATCGGCCGAATCACGATTTGGCCTTTTTCAACCACAGCGCGCTCTTTGGTGGCGTGAACGCCCAAGATCGCTGACTGAGGAGGATTGATAATTGGCGTTGACAACATCGAGCCAAACACGCCACCGTTTGAAATCGAGAAGGTGCCACCGGTCATCTCTTCGATACCAAGCTTACCCTCTGAAGCGCGCTTGCCAAAATCAGCGATTGTTTTTTCGATTTCGGCGATAGAGAGTTGATCAGCATTGCGCAGAATCGGCACAACTAGGCCACGTGGGCTGCCGACCGCGATACCGATATCAAAATAGCCGTGATAGATAATGTCTTTGCCGTCGATCGACGCATTTAACACTGGGTAACGCTTGAGAGCTGCAACGGCGGCTTTCACAAAAAATGACATAAAGCCCAGCTTCACGCCGTGCTCTTTTTCAAATTTGTCTTTGTATAAATTACGCAGGTCAATCACACCTTGCATGTTGACTTCGTTAAACGTTGTGAGGATGGCGTTATCTTGCTGCGATTGCAACAGACGCTCGGCAACGCGAGCACGCAAGCGGCTCATGGGCACGCGTTGCTCAGGACGACCATCAAGCGACTGCGTCATTGGTACAGAAGGGTTTGCCAGGGGCGCAGCCTTGACTGGCGCAGCAGCAGGGGCTGCCGAAGCGCCAAGCGCATCGCCTTTCGTGATACGACCATCCCGCCCTGAACCCGAGACGTTTGACGCTGCCACGCCTTTTTCAGCAAGAATCTTGGCGGCAGCAGGAGACGCCACACCAGCGCTACCAACCGAGGCAGCTATAGGCGCCGAGACTGGGGCTGGCGCGGCTGCAGCAGTACTTGCTGGTGCAGCTGTGACTGCAGCAGCTTTACCCGCGGTATCGATACGAGCAATCACCTCGCCCGCCACCACCATGCTGCCATCGGCGCGCACGATTTCTGTGAACACCCCCGAAGCAGGAGCCGGCACCTCTAGCACCACTTTATCGGTTTCAACTTCAATCAGAATTTCGTCAGCGGTGACTGCCTCACCGGGCTTTTTCTTCCAGGTTAACAACGTTGCTTCAGATACAGACTCAGACAGTTGGGGCACAACTACATCGGTGATTGCCATTTTTTTTCCGTGAGGGATCGTAGTATTTCGGTAAAGTCGCTTAGGCTAGATTATTTAGTCAGCATGAACACTTTGAACTTGCCAAAGGCTTGATCAACCAAAGCTTTTTGCTGTTCTTGATGCTTAGCTAAATAACCGACGGCAGGCGAGGCAGACGCTGGGCGCCCGGCATAACCCAGCTTTTGGCCAGCTGACATGTTTTGGTAAAGATGGTGTTGCACGTAAAACCAGGGGCCCTGGTTTTGCGGCTCGTCTTGCACCCAGACCACTTCAGTTGCCTTGGGATACTTGCGCAACTCAGCCTCAAAAGTTTTGTGGGCGAAGGGATACAACTGCTCAACGCGAACAATCGCAACCGAATCGTCTTTACGATCAGCACGACCGTGCACTAAGTCGTAATACACCTTACCCGAGCACACGAGAACGCGTTTAACCGAAGCCGCTTTAATCTTCTCGTCGAGCTCAGGGATAATTGGCTGAAACCGACCAGTCGACAACTCTTTAAGAGCAGAGCCCGCATCTTTATTACGAAGTAGTGACTTCGGCGTCAAAATGACCAAAGGTTTACGGAACTGGCGTACCATCTGCCGACGTAACAGATGGAAAATCTGCGACGCTGTGGTGGGTTGCACAACCTGAATATTGTTGTCAGCGCACAATTGCAAGAAGCGCTCAATGCGTGCGGATGAATGCTCAGGCCCTTGACCTTCGTAACCGTGCGGCAGCATCATGGTCAAACCAGACTGACGTCCCCATTTGGCCTCACCAGACACGATGAACTGATCAATCACCACTTGAGCACCGTTCACGAAGTCGCCGAACTGGGCTTCCCAAATCGTAAGCGTATTAGGATCAGCGCAAGAGTAACCGTACTCAAAGCCTAACACAGCCTCTTCGGACAAGACCGAGTCAATGACTGTAAACGGTGCCTGCTCAGCCGAAACATTTTGCAACGGAATATAAGTGCCATCATCCCAGCGCTCACGATTTTGATCATGCAATACCGCGTGACGATGAGTGAAGGTGCCGCGACCTGAGTCTTGGCCAGTAATGCGAATTGCGTACCCTGCCTTGACCAGAGTTGCGAAGGCCAGATGCTCGCCCATCCCCCAGTCAAGATTTTGTTCACCACGTGCCATTGCGCGACGATCATTGAGCAACTTTGTGACTAATGCGTGAGGCGTGAACCCCGCAGGCGTCTGCGTCAGAGCCTCACCAATACTTTTGAGTTCAGCTAACGGCACACCCGTGTCAGCTTGGTCTGTCCACTTTGCATTTAAGAACGGTGTCCAGTCAATGGCGTACTTGCTTTTGTAATTTGTCAGGACAGGCTCGATGGTGCGCTGGCCGTCTTCCATGTACTGGCGATAGTCTTTCACGAGTTGATCGCCCTCGCCTTCTTTCAGCACGCCCTGCGCAGTCAATTTGTCTGCATAGAGCTTACGCGTGCCAGGATGCGCGCCAATGCGCTTGTACATCAAAGGCTGCGTGAGCGAAGGGGTATCTTGTTCGTTATGACCGAGTTTACGGAAGCACACAATATCCACGACCACATCACGACCAAACTTCATTCTGAAGTCGAGCGCCAGACGGGTGGTAAACGCCACCGCTTCAGGGTCATCACCGTTCACATGAAACACCGGCGCTTCAATCATCTTTGACACGTCAGTGCAATAGATCGTTGAGCGTGTATCGCGCGGGTCAGAAGTGGTAAACCCGATCTGGTTGTTAATCACAAGATGGACAGTGCCACCGGTACCATAACCACGAGTCTCGGCGAGGTTGAGCGTTTCCATGACCACGCCCTGCCCGGCAAATGCCGCATCGCCATGCACCAGCACGGGCAACACTTGCTTGTAGCCCTCAGCACCGCGACGCTCTTGGCGCGCGCGCACACTACCCTCAACCACTGGGTTGACGATTTCAAGGTGCGAGGGGTTAAACGCGAGCGACAAATGCATTGGGCCGCCACGCGTGGAAAGGTCACTTGAAAAACCGTTGTGGTATTTCACATCACCATCGCTTAAACCTTCGGCGTGATGACCTTCGAATTCGGCAAACAAATCGCCAGGCATCTTGCCCATGATATTCACGAGCATGTTCAGGCGACCACGGTGCGCCATGCCGACCACGATTTCTTGAACGCCCGACTCACCCGCATGATGTACGAGTTCATCCATTGAGGCAATAAAACTATCGCCGCCCTCAAGCGAAAAGCGCTTTTGACCAACGTATTTTGTGTGTAAATAGCGCTCAAGGCCTTCAGCTTCAGTGAGCTGCTGCAGCAGATTACGTTTACCTTCAGGCGAAACCAGTGGCGCAGACAAGGTTGACTCAAGGCGCTCTTGAACCCAGCGCTTGACTGCAGGATCAGACGCATGCATGAACTCGGCGCCGACCGAACGACAATAGGTATCACGCAAGGCTTTGAGAATATCGCGCAAGGTCATGGTGCTTGCGCTAGAAAAATAAGTATTGGCCGCCGAAAAAACCTGATCGAGATCGGTTTCATTTAAGCCATAAAACGCGGGGTCTAATTCGGGGATCGCTGGGCGATCGGTGCGCTTGAGCGGATCGAGATCAGCCCATCTTGAACCAAGTGAGCGATACGCTGCAATCAAAGACTGCACGTGCACTTGCTTAGTTGCAACGGCTAGATCAGATTCTTTTGCACGCTGTGCAAAGCCATTTGTTTTAGCGCGAATCGCAAACGACTCAACGATCGGCGCGTGAGCTTGATCACGGGTTTCTGCCTGACCATCTGTCGCAGGCATATGCTGCAACTGATCGAAATAGCTTCGCCAGTTGTCTGGCACCGAGCCAGGGTTGTCGAGATAAGCCTCATAAAGCTCTTCGACATACGGGGCATTACCCCCAAAAAGATAGGAGTTCTTTAGAGATTCGAGTTCTGATGACATTTGACGCTTCACCTTGTCGGGTGCTTCACCCGTTACGATGCAGGAATACCTTCCGTTTACTCGGCCAAACCGATTTGCGGATAGCGGGCAGAAGGCAGTTGTTTTGAGCCTTAAAGTCCGGCGACAAAGTATAACCCGCGGGGTCAATAAACCAGCGGCTTTTGTGTAGATAGTCTTTGATTATCGAAGGTTATTTTGATAAGCGTTGTGCGAACGAAACAGGGTTCAGACGCGACCAACTCGGACGGGCATAAAAAAAACGACCCGTAGGTCGTCTTTGCCTCCTTGCTTGCGCGAGACGCACAAGCAAGGAAAACACAGGATACTTATTTACGCTTAGGAACAGAGCGCGAAGTCGCACCTTGATACAACTGGCGAGGGCGACCAATTTTGTATTCTGGATCAGAAATCATCTCGTTCCATTGGGCAATCCAGCCAACGGTACGCGCCAAAGCAAAAATCGCCGTAAACAAAGCCGTTGGCACACCGATCGCACGCTGAACAATGCCAGAGTAGAAATCGACGTTTGGATAAAGCTTGCGCTCAACAAAATACGGATCTTCGAGCGCAATACGCTCGACTTCCATTGCGAGTTTGAACAGCGGGTCATTTTCAAGACCCAAGGCAGCCAATACCTCTTTGCAGGTTTGCTGCATCAACTTAGCGCGTGGATCGTAGTTTTTATAAACACGATGGCCAAAACCCATCAAACGAACGCCTGAGTTCTTGTCTTTGACTTGTTCCATGAACTCGCCGACCTTGGCCATACCACCCTTGGCTTGCAGGTCTTCGAGCATTTGCAAGCAAGCTTCGTTGGCGCCACCGTGCGCGGGGCCCCACAAGCAGGCCACGCCCGCAGCAATGGCTGCAAAGGGGTTCGTGCCAGACGAACCGCACAAACGCACTGTTGACGTTGAGGCGTTTTGTTCGTGATCAGCGTGCAGAATAAAAATACGGTCGAGCGCACGCTCAACAACAGGGTTCACAACGTATTCTTCGCAAGGTGTTGCAAACATCATGCGCAAGAAATTGCCGGTATATGACAAACTGTTTTTCGGGTAGATGTAAGGCTGGCCTTGAGAGTATTTGTAGGCCATTGCGACCAAAGTCGGCATCTTGGCGATCAAACGGATCGCTGCCACGTGACGATGGTGCGGATTGGTAATGTCATTAGAGTCGTGATAGAACGCCGACATGGCACCGACCAGACCGGTCAACACCGCCATTGGGTGCGCATCCCGACGAAAGCCACGTAAGAAAAATTGCATCTGCTCGTTGACCATCGTGTGATTGGTCACCAAGGTATCAAAGGCAAGCTTTTGCTTGGCATCTGGCAACTCGCTATTCAGGATCAGATAACTGATATCCATGAAATCACAATTGACGGCCAACTCTTCAATCGGATAACCGCGGTACAACAACTCGCCTTTATCGCCATCGATGTAAGTGATGTCTGAGGTGCACGAAGCTGTCGACAAAAAACCTGGGTCGTAGGTAAACATCCCAGTTTGGCCATACAGCTTACGAATATCAATCACCTGCGGGCCGACCGTACCGTCGTAGACCGGGAAGTCAAAGGAGGGGCTTCCGTCAGAGAACGAGAGCGTAGCTTTTTTGTCAGATAGTTTCATGAGTTGTTCCTTCTATATTTTTTTTACGCAGGTTCATAACGCGCGAATATTGGCGAGCACCGCGTGCACTGCCGGGCGATCTAGCACCCCCACCGGCTCGATCCGAGCTAAAAGCAAGTCTAACAGCTCATTATCACCTAGTTCAAACAACTGGGTGAGCGCTGAGACGTCCACATCCGTTAAGGCCGACTCGTAGGTATCCAGATACTTAGTGAGCATCAGATCATTTTCGAGCAAACCGCGCCGGGCACGCCAACGCAGCCTAGTGCGGTCCATGTCTGAGAGTTGGCTCATTTGTGCAGCATCCGTCTACACCGTACGACGCACAAGCATTTCTTTAATCTTGCCAATCGCCTGAGTCGGATTCAACCCTTTAGGGCAAACATCGACGCAGTTCATGATGGTGTGGCAGCGAAACAGACGATAGGGGTCTTCGAGGTTATCGAGGCGCTCAGCAGTCGCGTGATCGCGCGTATCCGCAATAAAACGATAAGCCTGCAATAAACCGGCGGGGCCCACAAACTTGTCGGGGTTCCACCAGAAAGATGGGCACGATGTTGAACAGCAGGCGCACAAAATACACTCGTACAAACCATTGAGTTCGTCGCGTGCCTCGGGAGTCTGCAGACGCTCTTTCTCTGGCGGTGGTGTGTCGTTGATCAGGTAAGGTTTAATCGAATGATACTGATTAAAGAAGTGTGTCATATCAACGATCAGATCGCGAATCACCGGCAGGCCAGGCAAGGGGCGCAGCACAACAGGCTCAGTCAATTCAAGCATGTTCGTGGTGCATGCCAGGCCGTTTTTGCCATTGATGTTCATCGCATCTGAGCCGCACACGCCCTCACGGCACGAACGACGCAACGCCAAACTGTCGTCAACGTCCATCTTGATGCGAATCAAGGCGTCCAACAACATCTTGTCGGTTGGCTGCAGCTCGACCTCAAGCTTTTGCATGTAAGGGCGCTCGTCCTTGTCAGGATCGTAACGGTAGATTTCAAATTTCACGATGCGCTTTGTGCTCATGATAGGTATCCAGGTAACTTGTCTTAGAAGGTCCGCGACTTGGGCGGGAAACTTTCAACGGTGAGTGGCTGCATTTGCACAGGTTTGTAATCGAGGCGGTTGCCTTCCGAATACCACAAGGTGTGCTTGATCCAGTTATCGTCGTCGCGTGTTGGGTGATCGTCGAGCGCATGAGCGCCACGACTTTCAGTACGCGCAGCCGCAGAATGAATCGTCGAGCGCGCAACTTCAATCATGTTGCTCAGTTCAAGCGCTTCAATACGCGCAGTGTTAAACACTTTTGACTTGTCGACAAACGCGATGTTGTCGACTTTCTCGGCCAGTGCATCGATTTTTTTCACGCCTTCGTTCAACGACGCGAGGGTGCGGAACACCCCGCAATGCTGTTGCATGGCGTTACGAATGTCGTTACCCACAACTTGCGTTTTTTCGCCTTTGGTGCGGCTTTCGAGCTTATTGACACGGTCAAGCGAAAAATCGACCGACTCTTGCGCCAAGGGCTGGTGCGCATGCTGACGCTCGGGGTGAGCGGCAACGATATGGTTACCTGCGGCCCGACCAAACACGATCAAATCTAACAACGAATTAGTGCCTAAGCGGTTGGCGCCGTGCACCGACGTTGCAGAGCATTCACCAATCGCATAGAGTCCATTGACGATATGAGTTTGCTTGCCATCCCAAGTCGTGACCTGCCCGTTGTAATTACAAGGAATACCGCCCATCTGATAGTGAATGGTTGGCACAACTGGAATTGGCTCTTTGGTCGCATCAACGTTGGCAAACTTGTGACCGATTTCAAGAATCGAGGGCAAGCGTTTGCTGATGACATCCGCACCTAGGTGGTCAAGCTTCAGGTGCACGTAGGCACCATCCGGGCCACAGCCACGCCCTTCTTTAATTTCTTGATCCATACAGCGCGAAATAAAGTCACGCGGTGCCAAGTCTTTTAAGGTTGGAGCATAGCGCTCCATGAAGCGTTCGCCATCTTTATTGAGCAAGATACCGCCCTCGCCGCGCACACCCTCGGTGATGAGTACGCCAGCGCCAGCCACACCAGTTGGATGAAACTGCCAGAACTCCATATCCATCATCGGGATGCCGGCACGTGCAGCCATACCCATACCGTCGCCCGTGTTGATAAAGGCGTTCGTCGAGGCTGCCCAGATACGACCGGCACCGCCAGTGGCGATCACAGTTGTCTTGGCTTCAAAAATATAGATCTCGCCGGTTTCCATTTCGAGCGCAGTCACGCCCAACACATCACCGGCCTGATTGCGAATCAGATCAAGCGCCATCCACTCAACGAAAAACTGCGTGCGTGAAGCCACGTTACGCTGGTACAGCGTGTGCAACAAAGCGTGGCCAGTACGGTCGGCCGCTGCGCAAGCGCGTTGCACGGGCTTTTCGCCAAAGTTCGCGGTATGGCCGCCAAAGGGACGCTGGTAAATTGTGCCATCTGCGTTGCGATCAAACGGCATACCCATGTGCTCGAGTTCGTAGACCGCGTTAGGCGCCTCGCGGCACATAAACTCGATGGCATCTTGGTCGCCCAGCCAGTCTGACCCCTTCACTGTGTCATACATGTGCCAGTACCAGTTGTCTTCGCTCATATTGCCCAAGGAGGCGCCAATACCACCCTGCGCTGCAACAGTATGCGAGCGAGTTGGGAACACCTTAGACAACACTGCAACGGAAAGCCCGGCGTTTGCGAGCTGTAAAGAACAACGCATGCCGGCTCCGCCGGCTCCCACGACAACCACATCAAATTGACGGCGCGGTAAAGATGATTTGACGGCGACCACGGCTTAGTTTCTCCAGAGGGTGTGTACAAAGTACACGACTGATCCAGCCAACCACAGGATAGTGAGGACCAGCAACAACAAACGAATACCTACGGGCTTGACATAATCCATCCAGATGTCACGCACGCCAATCCAAGCGTGCCAGGCAAGCGAAAACATTGCCAACGACGCAAGCACCTGACCCGCGGGGATACCAAAACAGGTAAAGGTAAAGAGGTTTTTCCAGCCAGCGTAGGTGAAGCCTGACATTGTCAGAATGCCGACCAGCAGCACCAAGGTGTAAATCGCCAGGATGATGGCGGTGACGCGTTGGATGATGAACTCACCGGTGCCGTAGTGCGCACCAACCACCAAGCGCTTGGTGCCAATTTTTTCGATAGGGACCATTACCAGACTCCGAACAATTTAAGACCAAACACAACAGTCAGCGCCAGGCTAACGCCCATCACGACACTCGCACTTTTTGCTGCAGACTCTTTATCGACACCAATATGCAAATCAAGCAAGAGGTAACGAATGCCGGCACAGAAGTGATGCAGATAACCCCAGATTAAACCGAGCAAAATCAGCTTCATCAACGGGTGTCCGATCACTTTGGACATCGACGCGAAGCCCGCCTCAGAGACAAAGCTCATCGCAAACAAGGCGATCAACAGCGGCAAGCATAAAAACAACGCGGCGCCACTGATTCGATGAAGGATCGAAACTTTGCCCGCCATAGGCAAGCGATAGTGCATCAAATCAGTCACATTAATATTGCGAAACTGAGGACGCGGCTTTGGGGCTGTGTCAGACATAACGACCTCGATCTAAAAACATTCAATTAGGATAAACACTCTATTCTCGCCGATGTGGGCAATCGGTTCAAATCAACCATTTAGTTCAATTAATTCAAGCTATTACGATAATGATACCGATCAGTCACATAATGACCCATGCGTAATTCTACCGGACGGTCGGCGTATGTGTACGAGATACGATCTACTTTAAGCATAGGGGTATCTTTTGGGATCCCCAACAAGGCACTCATGTCTTGATCGGCGCTCACGGCGCGAAGCTTCTCTTCGGCGCGCACCATGTTGATACCAAATTCGGTTTCTAGAAACCCGTAAAGCGGGCCGACGTACCCGCTCAGCAGATCGGCTGTTAACCCTTTAAACAAAACGCCCGGCAAATATATGTCGTCAACGACGGTGGGCACTGAGGCAAAAGACAACAAACGCCTAATCGCCACCACGGGGTCGCCAGTCTTGAGTTCAAGTGCGCGCGCAATCTCAACACTTGCGCGCACCCGCTTGCAATCAAGAATTTGGCTTTCAGCAGGCTGAGCCTCACCTTGGTTGGGCGCGAGGCGCAAAAAGCGAAAGCGCACGCGCGCCTCGTGATGAGTTGAGACAAATGTCCCCTTCCCTTGGCGTCGGATTAAGAGATTCTCAGCGGCAAGCTCGTCAACGGCTTTGCGCACCGTACCCTGGCTCACCTGAAAACGCATCGCTAGTTCAGTTTCGCTGGGGATCGCTTCGCCGGGTTTCCAATCGCCGCGGTCAAGCGCCTGCACCAACAAATCTTTAATCTGTCGGTAGAGGGGACTGAAGGCCGCCGAACCTGTCGCGCTTGCTGCAGGCAAGGGTTTGCGGGCTAAGGCCTCAGACATCATCAGAGCTATTCAAACGCATGTTGTTATTGTGTCACAAGCCGAGGCGTAAGTCTACGACTCTTGTGTCTTATATAAGATATATGATTGGTTGACTACGTATAGGATTTGTTCTAGCATCGCGCTCTGAAATTCGGCCTCCCCAGCCCTTAAGAGCGGGTCGAGGCAAAAAAGCTAAACTGCTAGTTAAGCAAAGCATTTCAGGCCATTCTCGTTTCTATATCCTAGCAATCTACTCAGCCTTCTCGGAGAAAACTATGTCTAAACCCGCCGTGCGCGTTGCGGTCACCGGTGCTGCCGGTCAAATCGGCTACGCACTCTTGTTTCGTATCGCTTCAGGCGAGATGCTCGGCAAGGACCAACCTGTCATCTTGCAATTGCTCGAGATTCCTGACGAAAAAGCGCAAAAAGCACTCAAGGGCGTCATGATGGAGCTCGACGACTGCGCGTTTCCCCTGCTGCAGTCAATGACTGCCCATGGCGACCCACGTGAAGCGTTCAAAGATGTCGAAGTGGCCATGTTGGTGGGTTCACGCCCACGCGGCCCTGGCATGGAACGCGCTGACCTGCTCGCCGTTAACGCCGCAATTTTTACGGCTCAGGGCAAGGCCTTAAATGAAGTGGCACACCGTAATGTCAAAGTGTTAGTCGTGGGCAACCCAGCCAACACCAATGCTTACATCGCCATGAAATCGGCTCCTGATCTGCCGGCAAAAAACTTTACTGCCATGCTGCGTCTTGACCATAATCGCGCCTTGTCACAATTGGCCGCAAAAATGGGCAAGCCTGTTGCCGATATTCAAAAATTAGCAGTGTGGGGCAATCACTCGCCCACCATGTACGCTGACTACCGGTTTGCGACTATTGGCGGTCAAAGCGTCGAAAAACTCATTAACGATTCAGCCTGGAATCGCGATGTCTTCTTGCCCACGGTCGGCAAGCGCGGTGCCGCAATCATTGAAGCGCGTGGCTTGTCGTCTGCAGCCTCAGCTGCCAACGCAGCAATCGATCACATTCGTGACTGGGTGCTGGGCACAAACGGCAAGTGGGTCACCATGGGTGTTGCTTCGGATGGCAGCTACGGCATTCCTGAAGGCACGATGTACGGCGTACCGGTCACCTGCCAGGGCGGCGAGTATCAACGCGTGACGGGTCTCGAAATCGATGCTTTCTCAAGAGAGCGTATGGATTTAACCCTGAAAGAGCTGATTGAAGAACGCGACGCTGTTGCGCATCTGCTGAAGTAATTTTTATGTACGTATAAAAATGAACCCTCTCAGACACTGTCGGGCGGGTTCATTTTTTTTATCTGTTTTTGGAGAAAGATATGTCTAAACAAGCAACCGCCGGCGAGCGCTTTCGTGCCGCCCTCGCGTCTGAGCAGCCACTACAAATTATTGGTGCCATCAACGCACACCATGCCTTGCTGGCCAAGCGCGCCGGCTTCAAAGCCATTTATCTTTCGGGTGGCGGAGTCGCTGCAGGTTCGCTAGGCTTACCTGATTTGGGCATCAACACGCTTGACGACGTCCTGACCGACGTGCGTCGTATCACAGACGTGTGCGACACCCCCTTGATCGTTGACATTGATACTGGCTTTGGCCCCTCGGCATTTAACATCGCCCGCACGATTCAAAGTCTCACTAAATTCGGTGCCGCGGGTTGTCACATCGAAGATCAAGTTGGCGCAAAACGCTGCGGCCATCGTCCAGGAAAAGAAATCGTTTCAACCGAAGAGATGCGTGACCGCGTCAAAGCGGCCGTCGATGCACGTACCGACGACAGTTTTTACATCATTGCACGCACCGATGCGATCGCCTCGCACGGCGTAGACGCCGCGATTGAACGCGCCTTAGCCTGTATCGAAGCTGGCGCCGATGCAATCTTCGCCGAAGCCGCTTACGACCTTGCCACTTTTGAAAAATTTGGCAAAGCAGCCGGCGTTCCGCTGCTGGCAAATATCACTGAATTCGGCAAAACGCCCTTGTTCAGCGTCGACGAGCTCAAGTCTGCCGGTGTTGGCATGGTGTTGTACCCATTATCGGCATTTCGTGCCGCAAATAAAGCAGCAGAAGCGGTCTACGAAGCAGTTCGTCGCGACGGACATCAGCGCAACGTGATCGACATGATGCAAACGCGTGATGAACTCTACGAGCGAATTAATTACCACGAGTTTGAAGGCAAACTCGACGTGTTGTTCGCCCAAGGCAAATCGAAATAACCTGATCAAGGACACATATCATGGCAACTGCTAAAAAATCAGCTGTAAAGAAAAGCGCTGCACCTGCAGCCCAACCCGTCGCGGCTGCGCCTGCCGAGACAACCCCCACGTTCAAGCCTAAAAAATCAGTCGCGCTGTCTGGCGTGACCGCAGGCAACACAGCCTTATGTACGGTCGGCCGTAGCGGTAATGACCTGCACTATCGTGGCTACGATGTTCTTGACTTTGCTGATAGCAGCGAGTTCGAAGAGATCGCCCACTTGTTGATTCATGGCAAGTTGCCCAACAAGGCTGAACTGGCCGCTTACAAAGACAAACTGCGCAACCTGCGCGGCTTGCCTGCCCAACTTCAAACCGTGCTTGAATCGCTTCCTGCCGCTAGCCATCCCATGGATGTGATGCGCACCGCCGCCTCGGCACTGGGTTGCATGCTGCCCGAGAAAGAAGATCACAACATCCCTGATGCCCGTGACATCGCCGATCGGTTGATGGCCAATCTAGGTTCGGCTCTGTTGTACTGGTATCACTTTAGTCACAACGGTCGCATCATTGATGTGCAAACCGACGACGACTCAATCGGCGCGCACTTCTTGCATCTTTTACATGGTAAGAAGCCAAACGCCGACTGGGTACGTGCGATGCACACCTCACTGAATTTGTATGCTGAACACGAATTCAATGCCTCGACCTTCACCTGCCGCGTGATTGCCGGCACGGGTTCAGACATGTATTCGGCCATCGCTGGCGGCATTGGCGCTCTGCGCGGCCCCAAGCACGGCGGCGCCAACGAAGTCGCTTTCGAAGTGCAAAAGCGCTACGAGACACCAGCCGAAGCCGAAGCCGATATTCGAGCACGTGTTGAGGCTAAACAAGTCGTAATTGGTTTTGGGCATCCCGTGTACACGATTGCTGATCCACGCAATAAAGTGATCAAAGACGTGGCCTTGCGCCTCTCAAAGAAAGCCGGCACCACCAAAATGTTTGACATCGCCGATCGCATCGAAGCTGTGATGTGGGATTCGAAAAAAATGTTTGCAAACCTGGATTGGTTTTCGGCCGTGTCGTATCACATGATGGGCGTACCCACTGCCATGTTTACACCACTGTTTGTGATCGCACGCACCGCTGGCTGGGCTGCGCACATTATTGAACAACGTGTCGACAATAAGATCATTCGTCCTGCTGCCAACTACACCGGGCCCGATGATCAAAAATTTGTACCGCTCGCACGTCGCAAGTAATTAGCAGCATCGCACTAACAGATGAGCCATCAGGCTCATCTGTCGTTAGACACAGACGCTGGCCTTCTTTCAAATGAGTATTTGTTGCCTGAAACGAGCGCCTGTTGCACAAGAACAGTACCCCTTGTCGTAGACCACCACCCGACTGAGTTCACATGAATAGCGCAAATCGCAAGCCACTGCCCGGAACCAAACTCGATTATTTTGACGCTCAAGCAGCGGTCGACAGCATCACGCCCGGCGCCTACAGCAAACTGCCGTACACCTCGCGCGTGCTAGCCGAAAATTTGGTGCGTCGCTGTGATCCTGAGTTACTCACCGCTGCGCTCAAACAATTGATTGAACGCAAAAGCGACATGGATTTTCCGTGGTTTCCAGCGCGCGTAGTGTGTCATGACATTTTGGGGCAAACGGCACTGGTTGACCTGGCAGGCCTGCGCGATGCGATCGCGGCACAAGGCGGCGATCCAGCGCTAGTCAATCCGGTAGTACCAACACAGTTAATCGTTGACCACTCACTGGCCGTCGAATGCGGGGGCTTTGATCCCGATGCATTTGCAAAGAACCGTGCAATCGAAGATCGGCGCAACGAAGATCGTTTTCATTTCATTAACTGGACCAAAAAGACGTTTAAAAACGTAGATGTCATTCCTCCTGGAAATGGCATCATGCATCAAATCAATTTAGAGAGGATGTCGCCGGTTGTGCATGCACTGAATGGTGTTGCGTTTCCGGATACATTGGTCGGAACCGATAGCCACACGCCACACGTCGACGCCTTGGGCGTCATTGCCATTGGTGTTGGGGGCCTTGAAGCCGAAAGCGTCATGCTTGGTCGTGCCTCGTGGATGCGCTTACCAGAAATTATTGGCGTTGAGCTCACAGGCAAACTCAAGCCTGGCATGACTGCAACTGACATGGTGCTGGCTCTGACCGAGTTTTTACGCAATCAAAAAGTCGTATCGTCGTACCTTGAGTTTTTTGGCGAAGGCGTGCCCCACTTAACGCTAGGCGATCGCGCCACCATTTCGAACATGACGCCTGAGTACGGCGCGACTGCCGCGATGTTCTATATTGACCAGCAAACGATTGACTATCTGCGTTTGACTGGCCGCGAAGACCAACAGATCAAACTCGTTGAAACCTATGCTAAACAAACTGGCTTATGGGCCGATAGCCTGAAGGGCGCCGAATACGAACGCGTCTTGCGCTTTGACTTATCAAGTGTCGTGCGTAATATCGCAGGCCCCTCAAACCCCCATCGTCGAGTTCCAACGTCAGAACTCGCAGCTCAAGGGATCTCGGGTAAAGTTGAAAACGATCCCGGTCTGATGCCTGATGGCGCAGTGATCATTGCGGCCATCACAAGCTGCACCAACACGAGCAACCCTCGCAACGTCATTGCAGCAGGCTTATTGGCGCGCAATGCAAATGCGAAAGGCTTAACGCGTAAGCCTTGGGTAAAGTCATCGCTCGCCCCTGGCTCAAAAACTGTTGAGCTGTATCTCCAAGAGGCCAAACTGCTCACAGAGCTCGAGAGCCTCGGCTTTGGCATCGTGGCGTTTGCGTGCACAACCTGTAACGGCATGAGCGGAGCGCTAGATCCAGTCATACAACAAGAAATTATTGATCGCGACTTGTACGCCACGGCTGTCTTGTCGGGTAACAGAAACTTTGATGGTCGGATTCACCCTTACGCCAAGCAGGCCTTCTTAGCCTCGCCCCCTTTGGTGGTCGCTTACGCGATCGCTGGCACTATCCGATTTGATATCGAAAAAGATGTATTGGGTCTTGATCAAGAGGGTAAGCCCGTCACCTTAAAAGACCTTTGGCCCTCAGACGAAGAGATCGACGCTATCGTCAACTCGAGCGTCAAGCCAGAGCAATTTCGTAAAGTCTACGAACCGATGTTTGCCGCGACTGTTGATACCGGAGAAAAGCTTAGCCCCCTATATGACTGGCGTCCACAAAGCACATACATTCGCCGCCCCCCGTACTGGGAAGGCGCCCTGGCTGGCGAACGCACGCTCAAAGGGATGCGTCCCTTAGCCGTGCTGGGCGACAACATCACGACAGACCACTTGTCACCTTCAAACGCCATCATGCTGGATAGCGCCTCGGGCGAATACTTGGCAAAGATGGGCGTGCCTGAAGAAGACTTCAACTCGTACGCCACCCATCGTGGCGATCACTTAACCGCTCAGCGCGCCACGTTTGCGAACCCCAAACTGCTCAACGAAATGGTGCTTGAAAACGGTAAAGTTAAGCAAGGGTCTTTGGCACGCATTGAGCCCGAAGGCAAAGTCACCCGCATGTGGGAGGCAATCGAAACCTACATGACCCGTCAGCAACCACTCATTATTGTGGCGGGCGCAGACTACGGACAAGGCTCTTCACGCGACTGGGCTGCCAAAGGTGTTCGCCTGGCTGGCGTTGAGGCCATTGTTGCTGAAGGCTTCGAGCGCATCCATCGCACTAATTTGGTCGGGATGGGTGTCTTGCCATTAGAGTTCAAAGCGGGCGTGAATCGCTTGACGCTTGGCTTGGATGGCACTGAAACCTACGACGTTCTGGGCGCACGAACCCCATTAGCCACGCTGACGCTGATGATTCAGCGTAAAAATGGCGAACAACTTGAAATCCCAGTCACGTGCCGGTTAGATACCGCCGAAGAGGTTTCGATTTATGAAGCGGGCGGCGTGTTGCAGCGTTTTGCACAAGACTTTCTTGAATCAAATGCTGTGGCCTAATGCCAACCAAGTTTAATTGGACAAACAATTTTATAGAATGAATCCAGTCGGCTTCAAGCGCTACCCAACCGGACCAGTGCTTGAGTCAACAGAGCAAGTGTTAAGCCCTTTGAGTCGCTGAGCGTTGCTCAGCGTTAAACGATACAGACAGACATTGAAGGATATCGCTATGAGTCACGCCCCCCAAATAAAAATTCCTGCCACTTACATACGTGGCGGCACCAGCAAAGGCGTTTTTTTTCGTCTAGAAGATATGCCTAAAGCGACTCAAGTGCCGGGCGCAGCGCGTGACGCTTTATTACTCAGAGTCATCGGTAGCCCTGACCCGTATGGCAAACAAACAGACGGCATGGGTGCAGCCACTTCAAGTACTAGCAAGACCGTGATTCTTTCAAAAAGCACGCGTCCGGATCACGATATTGACTATCTTTTTGGACAAGTGTCGATCGACAAGCCCTTTGTCGACTGGAGCGGTAATTGCGGCAACTTGACCTCTGCCGTTGGCCCGTTTGGCATCAGCAACGGTCTGGTCGATCCTGCCCGCATCCCACAAAATGGGATCGCAACCATCCGCATTTGGCAAGCCAATATCGGCAAAACGATTATTGCTCATGTGCCGATAACCAATGGTGCCGTACAAGAAACCGGTGACTTTGAATTGGACGGCGTGACCTTTCCGGCTGCAGAAGTTCAGCTCGAGTTTATGGACCCCGCTGCCGATGAAGACGATGGGGGCGGCGCGATGTTTCCCACTGGTAATTTGGTGGATGACTTAGAGGTACCAGGCGTTGGAACCTTCAAGGCCACCATGATCAACGCCGGCATCCCAACCATTTTTGTCAATGCCGCCGACATTGGCTACAAGGGTACAGAGTTGCAAGACGACATTAACAGCGACCCCAAAGCACTGGCAATGTTTGAAACCATTCGGGCTTACGGTGCCGTACGCATGGGCTTGATTCAACATATTGACGAGGCCGCCACGCGTCAGCACACGCCTAAAGTCGCCTTCGTCGCCAAGCCTGCAGACTACATTGCCTCGAGCGGTAAGGCGATCTCAGCCAAAGACACCAACGTGCTCGTGCGCGCGATGTCAATGGGCAAGCTACACCATGCCATGATGGGGACGGCTGCGGTGGCGATTGGCACTGCAGCGGCCATACCAGGCACGCTGGTGAATTTAGCAGCAGGGGGCGGCGATCTTGAGGCAGTACGTTTCGGTCACCCTTCGGGCACCTTGCGGGTTGGCGCGCAAGCAAAACAAGTCGAGGGTGAATGGACTGTCACAAAAGCCATCATGAGCCGAAGTGCTCGAGTCTTGATGGAAGGCTGGGTTCGCGTGCCTGGCGGCGGGTTGCTCTGATGTCTGAATATTTACCAGTCGCCTTAAGCTTTACCTTCACGCTATTTATCACTTGCGCAATGGTATTTTTTGTTTCGGGCGCGTATCTGATGCTATTCAAAATTCGTTACGCCAACGAATTATTCAAGCATCCTTACTTAACACAGCGTGCGTTCAACCAGTATTCTTTTTCGATCAAGATGACGATCGTGCTGGATTACTTTTTACGCATTGCGTTTCCTAAATCCAAAACATGGATTGCAGGTAATGCCAATGAGTTGTTAAAGCACGTCGATCCGCAAGATATTCCCACCAATGTGAAGTGGCCGATTGTGGGGCTGTGGGGTGGGTGCTTTATCGGTATGATTGCAATGCTGACCCTCTGGGCTTTGCTGATTATTGGGATCTCGAAATGAATACCGCAACCTCCCCCGCTATCGAACATGATGCGTCAAAACAATGCTTTTTTGTATTCGTTGAAGCGCAACGTTGCGTGCTGGATTACACACTTAAAGATCAGCACATGACAATCACCTACACTGGCGTTCCTGACGCCTTAGGCGGTCGTGGTCTGGCCGCTCAACTCACTAAATTTGCACTCGAGTATGCGCGTGCTCAGCACTGGAAGGTGATCCCTCGCTGCAGCTATGCCGCCGTGTACATACAACGCCATGCAGAATACGCCACACTGCTGGCGTAGCCTCGCGGCTTCGCAACCCACGCGTTCTTCGCGCGTTTAATGTTTCGGGTCGGATCTCTGTCAATTAAAAGAAAATCTGCGAACTCGACAGGCTGTTGCGTTAACCTGCCCTCTGGCAGCAAACGCAGCGCGCCCCATGCAACTGACCCGCCTACAGTCAAACAAGACAGGATCGAAGATGAAACGACAGAGCCCTTACCTGAGCAACGAAACCGCAATCATCACTGGGGCTGGCAACGGCATTGGCAAAGCTCTGGCGTTCGAAGTGGCCGCCGAAGGTGCGAACGTGTTTTTGATTGATACGGATCAACAAAAACTAACCGATACGCTGAGCGAACTGCAGGCCAAAGGCTATCAGGCCAACGCTGCGATGATCGACCTGTCGCTTGCCGGCTCAGCGCAACTAGTACTCGATCAAGCGCGTGCCGCCTTCGGTCCGATTCATATGGTCGTGCACTCAGCGTCTCCGCCGAGGCGCGAAGCAGACACGTGGCGCACAGTCACCAGTGACACTTGGGACGCGATGTATCACGTCAACGTG
>Ga0304730_1000218_pt1 | contig 50855 bp, 62 predicted proteins | sample M_130628_MF_Meta_FD_190474 | JGI IMG/M metagenome (GOLD analysis project Ga0304730, IMG submission 190474) | Freshwater microbial communities from Lake Montjoie, Canada to study carbon cycling - M_130628_MF_MetaG (v2) (version 2) | ecosystem: Environmental > Aquatic > Freshwater > Lake | place...
CTTAAACAACACAAGGAGCGAACCTTATGAACATAGCAACTATCGAGCAGTATGTAGAGCAAAAGAACAAATGGCGTGCCGTATTCAACCAAAAGCCTTTGAGCCTGTTGAATGCACAGGATCGCCAGGCCATTGCCAACAGCATTGATAGCGAACTGAGCCCAGAGAACCTTACCTGCGACGGCGAGTTGCGTGGTGCACAGGTCCAGCAGAAGTTCCGTTATCTTACACGAGCCGCTGAGGAATTGCTCAGCATTGATCCTTCAGTAACCTTTTACGAAATGGGAGTGTAATATGACTAGAGCACAAAGGCTCCTACGAGATCAAAAGATCCGTTCCGAACTTCAACGCAAGCAGGCAGTCAACATAGGCCTGGGCCTAGTAATGCTGACTACCTTGTTTGTCAGTCCCTTGGCCATTGCGGCTTTATTTTCTTAACAATAGGAGCGAACTATGCCTAATTGGTGCAACAACTATCTGGTTCTAGAACACGAAGATCCCGCAATGATTGAGCGGGCCAAGACAGCCTTTGCTGAAGGTAAACTATTGAATGAGTTCTGTCCAGTGCCCGATGACTTACACATTGTGGCAGGTCGTGTGGGTGGTGACGAAGATCAAAAGCAAAAGGATCTCGTAGCACAGGAAGAAGTCAATGTGGCCAAGCATGGCTATCGCAATTGGTATGACTACTGTGTGAACGAGTGGGGCACCAAGTGGGATGTGGGTGGTGAAGGTGATCAATCCAGCCAGGATAGCCCTACTGACATCCGTATGAACTTTGATAGTGCATGGGCACCACCCATTGCGGCCATGGAGAAGTTCCAGGACTTAGGCTTCAAGGTCAAGTTGGTGTATTGGGAATCAGGCATGTGCTTCTGTGGTCTCTTTGATGAGAACGGTGATGACTACTTTGATTACACTGATATGAGTGCGGCTGAAGTGGCTGAGCACATCAACCCAGAGATTGACGAGTGCATGTGCATCGTTGAGAACTTGGAAACATGGGAAGAAGACAACCGTGAAGAGGAGGCCGAATAATGGACTTTTGGACATGGCTTGCTTCTTGCCCAGTGAAGTATGAAGTCGATAGCCTACAGGGCTTTGACGGAGTCAGTGTAGCGTTCTACCCACCCACAGAGGACGAAGAAGAGAATCAGGAAATTGAGCTGAATGACGGAATTGACAGCATCAATGAATGATAGTATAATTAACACTTAACAACAACAAGGTACAGCAATGAAAACCAATCGCGAGAAGAACACGGAGTATGATGCTAAGGCGCAAGCCAGCATCCGCCCCAAAGAGCCTGAATACAGTTGGAAACCACTCGAAGAAGCCATTCGACAATGGGTGCTAAAGAATGAGCAGACTTGAACTATTCGGTAGACCCTGGACTGTATTCGATCCCAACAATAAGGATCACAGAAGGTATTATCACCAATTTGTCCTAACGGCCAGTTGGGGTGAGTGCCCAGTTAGGTTTGTGGTGCCAGAAGACCACGGCGATTTGGTTACTATGATTCAACGCAGTTTGATTGCTTACTATGTGAATCGAGAGTTCAAAAGCAAGAAACCTCCGGCGGCTTTGGTTCGCCAAAAGAGAAACAAAGCGGTTGACAACTAACCGAAATAGTTGTATAATTGAAACATGCTGAGGAAATAGGTTCCAAGGCAAATTTTTTAACACACACAGAAGAGGTATTTAAAATGGCTACAGATAAATTGTTCAGCGTTGCTGGTATTTCCAAACTCAATGGCGAGTACAAGGTTCGCTTTGCCAATGACATCATGCGTATCAAGGTGTTGGCAAAACACGGTCACGAAGACATTCGCCTGGCTGATCTTGAGAAGTCAGTCACCAAGTTGGAAGCTGCCAAGATGATCTTGAGCATGGAAGACTTTGCTGATGCGTTGGCTCAAGCCACCATCACTGAGTATCTTGAAGACAAGACTCCCAAGACTGCTGTCAAGGCTAAGGCTGCACCAGTCAAGGCTCCAGTCAAAGCCAAAGCAGTTAAGGCAACTGCCAAGGTTACAGAAGACGAAGACGCACCGTTCTAAATCAAAGGCCCGAGCTTAGATCAATATTGCTTTGTTGTTCCCTATAAGGCCTACAACATGCTAGAAGATCTTCCTCGGGCTTTCTAATCAATGGTATCAAAATGAGCTTTATCCAGTATGAAGTCTGGGCCGCACTTGACGGACATGAATCGTTTGTCGAGTGCTTTCCAACCCTAAGAGAAGCTGAAACATATGTGGTAGATGAATTGGAGTTCTGGGATGAACTCTGGATCATCAAAGATGAAGATGAATTGGATCCAGTAGAGGTCAAACGATACAAGGGCCTCTAGCTCATGCTTGGTTAGAGCAGTGGACTCATAATCCATTGGTGCGGAGTTCGACTCTCCGGGGGCCCACCACTTTCAGCCCTTAGCTCAGTTGGATAGAGCAACAGCCTTCTAAGCTGTAGGCCACTGGTTCGAATCCAGTAGGGCTGGCCAATGTCCTTTCGGTTGACAGGGTCTTTATTTGGTGTTATACTAGCAGTATAGACAATAAGGAGCGAAACAAATGGTTATAGACAAAGTACACGGCGGATGTTTTGATCGTGGGTCAGCAGACTCATACTACCATCGTCCACGCAATCCCCACAAGTATCCCCAGGGCACCTACAACGGTGACAGGGTTACGGACTTGACCCCAGAAGAAGTAGCCGCATACCATGCAGGCTATGACTGGAACGAACAGTTTGGCGACAAGAAAGACTGGGGTTGACAGCCCGCCCAAAACCCAGTATAATTAACACATAAACACACACAGGAGCGAACCTATGCTAGTACACTTTATCAACACCGGACACGGCTTGGACATGGGCGTGAAAGAAGTAGAATGCCAAAGCCTTAAGTTGGACCATTCGGATGCGCCCTACGCCATCGTAAGCCACCCTTTCCAACCCAACGGATGCTGTAGAGCAGAGCGCAACTATTTCAACGGCGAACTGCAATGGGTGGTTGACTTCGATTGATTTTGGCGCTATAATACATACATACAGACACACAATGGAGCGAACAATGGAAGCATTCAAAAGCTGGGAAGATATGACAGTTCTAGAGCAGTATGCCTGCCAGTATTGGGATATGTACAAGGATGCCTACGGCGTTCGCCCACGCGGTATTGATACTACCAGCTGGACAGAGTCGGACTTTGAAGCTGAGTTCGTTCAGTTGGCTAAGACAATCGATGCCAACTATAAAGAGCAGTTGATTGCTGAAGAGCGAGCATCGCATGACTTTGAAATGCGTATGCTCAGCTTACTCCAAACGGGTGCCAAGGATCGTGCGATGGCCCTGCGTTGGGTGCATGAAGCTGAAGGTTCAAATGGGGATGACGAGTTCCTGTGCTACCTAGTAGGCCTACCTTACGGTTACTTCCGTAAGGCCACTGTATGAACGACATCTTGTATGCGTTCTATATCACTATGGAACTGTGGATCTTCTGCGGTGTCCTGTTGACAGCTTTGGTAATTGAAGCTATAATTACTACTTAAACAACACACTAGGGAGCGACCCAAATGGCTAAAGTAAATTATGACAAGTTCGCCAGCTTTGACCTTAACGAAGCCTGTGACCACTTTGACTGTACCGATCAGAAGGCCTGGAAGAAGATCCGCCCGTTCATCGTAGCAGACGGTGAGGAGTACATGGAGGTCATGGAGAAAGAGTTTGACTTTGAGGACACAGCAGACTCGGAGTACGAGGCTTTCCAAGCAGGCGTCAAGTATGCCCTGACCAAGATGAATGTGGCATTTGAGAAGGCAGGAGTAGACCTCCAAGTATGCGAGGTGGACTTGGTAGAAAGCATGGGCTTTATGCTAGTTCGTTGCGATGACGAGCCAGAAGACTTTGTTAAACGAGTGCTGAAGAAGCCCGTTATGATGGTTGACAGCTGGGTGTAATCCAGTTATAATACATACTTACACAACACACAGGAGCGAAACATTATGGTAACAGCAGAACAGATCCGTAGCGGTAAGGCACTTGCAGAACAAGCTGGCCGGGCCATGTACCAACGCATTGGCGAGCGTGACGCTTGCGGCTTTGGTTGGGTAGAAGTCTACGTGGACCGTACCAATTCAAAGCAGGCCAAAGAGCTGATTGCCGCTGGCTTCCGCAAGGACTACAAACCAAAATGCTTGAGCATGTGGGACCCAGCAGGCATCCCAACACAGAGCATCTCAGTGAAAGAAGCGGGTGCGCAGGCCTATGCCAAGTACTTGCAGGCCCTGGGACTCACAGCATACGGTTGCAGTCGTTTAGATTAACCAAATAGCATGACAGGCCCGCAAGGGTCTGTTATAATAGATACATATTAATTAACCAAGGAGCGATAGATGGCGAAAGTAGTTACTAGCAAAATGTTGATGGCCCTGCAGAGTGATGTGAAGACTTTGGAAGTGGACACTACAGCGATTAAGGCCAAAGAGGCAGCACTCAAAAACGAAACGGATGAGGACATCCTGGGTCGTCTGCGTGACCGTTTTGAGATCCTTGATGACATGACTCGTGCAGTCAAAGCAGGCAAGGTACGTGCCATGATTGTAACAGGCCCTCCAGGCGTTGGCAAGAGCTATGGCGTAGAGAACGTACTCAGCAAGCATGATGTGTTTGCTAACGTGGCACAGGACGAGAAGCTGAAGAAGTATGAAGTGGTTAAGGGTGCTATGTCAGCCTTGGGCTTGTACAGTAAGCTGTACCATTACAAAGACGCTAAGAACATTATCGTGTTCGATGACTGCGATTCAGTATTGCTGGATGACTTGAGTCTTAACATTCTTAAGGCAGCATTGGATACAAGTTCAAAGCGCATGATCCATTGGAACACTGACAGTCACCTATTGCGTCGTGAAGGCGTGCCAGACTCATTTGAGTTCAAGGGTGGTGCTATCTTTATTACTAATATTAAGTTCGATCACGTTAAGAGCAAGAAGCTTCGTGATCACTTGGAAGCATTAGAGTCACGCTGCCACTACTTGGACTTGACTATTGACACTACACGTGAGAAGCTGTTACGCATTGAGCAGGTAGTTAACGAGTGCGGCATGTTGGACAAGTATGAGTTTGAAGACTACCAGAAGAGTGAAGTGGTAGACTTTGTGAAAGCCAACGTTGACAAGCTACGTGAGCTGAGCTTGCGTACAGTACTTAAGGTAGCTGACTTGAAGCATGGCTTCCCGGACAAGTGGAAGGCAGTAGCAGAGGTTACATGTATGCGCAACAGCCGCTAAGGCTCTAGCGTATACGTACAGCATACAGCCGTAGAAGCTGTAGCTGTAGCAGTAGGACAAGCTAGTAGATTCGCTCCCGAACGCTTGCCCATAAACACTAACGCCAACAAGGCAATGGTGTTTGGATCTAGGAACCTATAAGCCCGATTCGCTCCCGGCATGTTCCTAGATTTTTTTTGATCGAAATATCGAAAAAGAAAAGCCTCGAGGAGGTTGAGAATAATAAAAAATTGTCGAGGGGGGTCGGGGCATATACATTTACAACTGTTGTATTTTTACAACAGCGCATGGATTTTTGGTGGGCATAGGTGCCAAATCACCCCACCAAATCTGTAAGTACTTCTTTATAATTTTTTACGCGGTAGATTTTTTGATCCCGCAGGACCCATTATGGCCGGGCCATTGCTTGTGGAGGTTCACCCGCAATTACCCACGTATCAGCTGGCTTGTCGTCCACGGGTTTGACTTTGGTAATTTTCGCAGCCTGCTCAGATGCCGCGGCCGCTTGATCCCGCTTGTCCTGTGCCATTACCATAGTTGTTATCTGTGAGGGTATGCTGACTCCCCACGGTAACCCTTTGTTTATAACACTCAATACCGCATTAACGTTTACGGGAGTTTGCTGTAGTAAAGGTTTTACATCACGTACAATCTTGTCATATATGCCTTTAGAGGCTCTTGTTTTCCAGTCTGCATTTGGATTATATGGACTGCTGGCATACAAGTTTTTGATATTGTTATTGCCAAAGTAATGTGCCAGCACTTTAACCATTTCAGGATCGTCAAATACAGGGTCTTGGCCCGTTGGTGTTTGTTGTGGAGCAAATTCATATATACGCATACAAGTATTTACCCTAAAACTTCAAGTACTTCACCAAATTTTTTTGCGCAGAAAAAAACAGGGCCCTAAAGACCCTGTTTGGTTGAACTAGTTCAACCTTTAGCATATATACTATCATGTATATACCCATCCCCACCGACCCCGTAGCTGTAGAGATCATCATAGAGCTACTGCTGGAGTCTCTACGCTCATAAGTCAGTTTAGGTAAATATTTGCATGCGAATATACGAAATCACTGCGGCAACTGATCCAACAGAAATACAGCTATTGCAACGACTAAGTCAGCGTTTTGGTCTTGCCACTGCCACCAGTTTAGAAGATCTCAACAACAAGCTGGAACGCAAGATTATAGACCGTTGTGCAACTCGTGTGGGTCTTCCTCCCGGCAGTACTGTGGATCAAGTGTTGGCCGCACAAGCTCGCCATGTTCGAGCAAATTACCCCAAATTGACTCTTACACCACACCATATAGAAGCCCTACAACAACTGGCCACACCTGTGCCTGCTGCCAGCCGTTGGGCCTTATTGTCCCGTATAGCCAGTGTTCTTTTGGGGGTTGGAGCTGGTCTAGCTACTTACTCGAGTGGGCTGAATCAGGGTGAGGACGATGAGTTGGCACGTAGACAGCAACTTGCTCCCACGGTGGACTAACATTGAGGTACTGCTAGCATTAACGCTGGTTCGCGTTTTAACGCTACGCTACTTCGTAGCTGTAAAAAATCTGCGCTTCGCGTTTGTTCTAAAATTTTGCGCTGGCGCTCCGCGATACTAAATAATCAGCGGTCCGTTTGACTTGGATCGCATAAATACACTTATAATTAAGGATATACGATACAATGAACCCGTTACCAACAACTTATACATTAGGACAGCGTACAATGAATTTTGTGGGTGCGTTGCAAAGTCTTCCTATTCACAGCAAGGAACACGAGCGACTAGCACACAAGATTCTAGACAAGGTACATGCACCTAGATATCTTCACACACTAACGCCAGAAGTCTTGGCCACCATGTACAGAACCATGCTGACTGAAGCTGGAGTTGATGCAGACTGCGCTGGTCAGTTCACAGACATTGCTGTAGAAATGAACCTGTTCCGTGATGTGGAAACTCTGGATGACAATGTGACTCCTTGGGTAGAACCAAAGAGTTAACCACAATGCCCGTTCCCCACGGGCATTTTCACGGGAAATTTTTCAGTGGTGGTAGCGCATTGTTAAATATGTCATGCTAAAAAAATATCACACACTGCTGGTCACAGGCTGTAGTCATACCTTTGGTGCTGAAAGCATTACAGCTGGTGACTGCGACAATCCCAAAAATCCACAGCACAGTTGGGCACAACAACTGGGCGAACAGTTGGAGATACCCTTGATTGTTAATCTCAGCGAGTGCGGCAACAGCAATGACAAAATGTTCCAAGACATCATCTTGGAAGTGTCTAAAACAGACTACTCCCAGGGCCGAACACGCAATGTCATGTGTATTGTGCAGTACACGCATTGGGACCGCACATTTATACGCAATCCTGTGAATGTGGATCAGGGGTTTAATCTCACTGCACAAGTTGCCAATCAACTCCAATTGTATCCTGATTATGTACAGGCCGCAGTGCCCAGCTGGGTTGACCACATGGCCGCCAATGCCAATAGACACGCTGACTGGCTGTATAAAACTCTTGCGCTGAGAATGTTTTTAAAACAGCACAACATAGATTTTGCCTTTTGGTGTGCTGAGCCCATTCAAACCGCGTTACTGCCCGCAGAATGTTTGGCCTTTATCAGCAACATGCCCATGATACTGAACTTCACGGAAAACTGGTATGAGACCATGAACCGGTTGGGTGATAGACAACCTAAAGGACATTGGCGCAAAGAAACCATGGCGCTGTGGCTTCCTCGAATAACTAATTTTTTAAATGGACACTATGACTTTAATACAATTTCCGCTGGATAAATTCATCAATGCTTACCAATTTGACAACCCTGCTGCCAACGCTGAACTGATACGTTGCATACGTGAGGACGGTGGAAAACTCAGCAAACAAACTGTGGTCAAGGCCTATATGACTGATTGGCGCTTGCAAATGGATCACAAAAGTGCCTTGCTGGATCCGTTTTTTAAATTCATCAATGACAGCATATCCAACAGCATGGCCAATCTTGCAGGTGTAACCAAGGATCCGTTTCAATACAGAATGGCCAACATGTGGGGCGCTATATACGAGCCCGGCGATTACACTGAAGCACACAGTCACGCACCCTGTCAAATCAGTTTTGTTTACTATGTGCAAGCAGACGATTCCGAAACTGCTCCTTTGATATTTCCTGAGATTGAACACACTGTGATACCCAGTACTGGCCTGCTGGTCATGTGTCCTGGATGGTTAACTCATTATGTGCCCAAATATCAACCCAAAACAAATAGCCAGCGCATTGTGATTGCGGGCAATATAGAAATACAATGAACATTACCTTACCCATAACCAGATTTGTCAACAGTTATCAGTTTAACGATTCTCAGTTTGATTCTGCGCTGATAGAGGCTATACGTGCTGACGGCGGTGTAAAAAGCTATACATCCAATGTGCAGGCCTATATGACGGAATGGACTCTTGACTTGGATCAAAATGCGGCGCCGTTTGATAAATTTTTTAATTTTTTAAATTCGTCAATAGGCACCAGTTTGGATCTACAAGTGGACGGGCGCGGTGACTTTGATCCCAACCAGCGTGACTATCGTTATGAAATTGTCAACTTGTGGGGTGCAATTTATAAACCTGGGGATTATACTCGCATACACAAACATCTAGGTTCACCAGTGGGCATGTGTGGCTTGAGCTTTGTTTACTATGCACAAGCAGATGATTCAAATACTGCACCGCTTGAGTTTCCCACAATAGACTACAGTATTACTCCGGTAACTGGGCAGTTGGTTTTATTTCCGGGTTGGTTAACTCACTACGTTCCGGAATACCAACCAGTAGATGGACGGGAACGCATTGTCTTGGCGGGTAATATTGCGGTTGGTTGGAAAAACAGTAAGGACGATTAGTCCTTGTGGTAGTATCGATAGTTAACTGATGTTTCGTTGGTCTGATGTACTGCGGCACCATTCTTGATGTGAAAGCGTCGGGCCATTTCAGTTTGTGGACTCAGTGTAACAATGTCGTTGACTTCACTGTGTTCTTTCAAGATCCAATCAGCAGCCTGTTTGATTAATGCCGCGCCCGCTCCTGGGCTGTAACTCCAAATGGTATAGAACACAGCCACGTTTTTACTCTTGCTGACTGATTTTAAATCTTCTTCGTTCTTGGGAATTTCTGTCAGCCATTGTAAACAAGTAGCCGCCAGGATCTCTTCCCCTGCTTTGAGTAACAAGATTTCAGCCGCATCGTTGATACGTTGCTCAAGAGGAATATGCGGACGAACTGGATCGTCTTTGATTACTCGGGTCAAAGGGTCAGTGATGTCCGTAATGTGGTGCAATTCCATGATAAGTCCTAGTGTGTATCTTTATATGCGTATTTATTAACAAGTGTGTGAAATGTTGTTACAACTAGATTACACCAGGTCATCACCCGGCAAGCTGTTCAACAATTCACGCAATTTGGTACTGGCCACTTCAGCTTTGATTTTGGGTTTGGCCAAGTCAAATCCTTCCTTGGGACTTGCCCGCTCCCAACCAGTTGTGCCGCCAGCTTCTTCGCCTTGTGCAGTTTGTCTTTGCTTGATGCTGTTGAGTAGCGTTGAACCTGTACTGGCTTGTCCACTACCGTATGAATCTTCTTGTTCGCAGTCAGTGATACGCAAACTGTCAATGTTGAACTCCAAATCAATCTTTTGTCCAACACCTGAACTACTACGTGTTTTCATCAGTTGTATTTGATAACGTCCACGTTCACGCATAGCACGACTTGTAAAGATACCAAACACGTTATCTGCTGTTTGAATCTTACTGAGTCCGCCTGAAATATGACTGTGGTCAAATTCAATTTCTTCCACAGCTCCCCGATTCAACTGCGCCGCAGTGATAAACACACAGTTCTTTTCCACTGCCAAGTTACGCAGTTCTTCCGACACATACTTGTCTTTGACAAACAAGTTTTCAGCACTGATACGCTTGCTCAATGGCATTAACAAGTCCATGTAGTCTACCAACAGTACGTCGACCTTACGGCCCATTTTGATTTCATACTCTTTCAAATAAGCACGAATGTCGTTGGCAGTCTTGCCACTGGGCATGTATTTGACTTGAAACTGTCCCGACTTCTTGCCAATCATTTTGACTTTCATTTCAACATCGTCAATGTTCTTGAAAATCTCTCTAGTGGCCATACCAGTTACCATGGCATCCACACGCATACTCACAAGTTCTTCACTCAACTCAAGTGTTAAGTAGATTACATTATATCCAGCAAGAGCATAGTTGACACCAAGATTAGCCAGGAATAAGGATTTGCCAGCACCGCTACCGCCCGCCCAAATGTTGAGTTCGCCACGATTAAAGCCTCCAAACAACTTGTCATCAACTGCTTTCCAACCTGTAGATATTTGTCCATTTTTATCCTTAATCCTCATTAGTCTAGCACGGGGATCTTCAAAGTAGTCAGTACCCATGTCTCGTTGCAGGCCAATTTGCACAGCCGCTTTGATCTTTTCTTCCACTGGTCCATACTCGCCTTTTTCAAGTAAGTCGGCTGATTCTAAAATTGCACGTTCAAGACCTTTGTGGCGGGTAAATGTTTCAAAGTCATTCATCAACCATTCAAAGTGTTCTTCCCGTAATTCAGTGGCGGCTTTTAAGTTTGAGCCGGTGGCCGCATTTAAAATGTCTGGTGTGGGCAACACATTGTTCTCACTCACATATTTGGTTAGAAACTCCGCTGGTTCCTGTAGCCTACGGTCAAACAGTTTGCTGTCAAAAATGCTTTGGCAACGCACAAAAGTTCCTGCATCTGCCAACATCATTTCCAAATAGACTTTTTGGATTTCATATCCATAGTCCACATTTTGTCTTGCTTTATCTTTGTCTTTGTTGTATTCACTCATACTTTATTATACGCTCTTTAAATTTTAATTGCAATGTGTTTGACAGGAGCCCATCGATATTTCCACTCTCTTTGCTTGGTATGATACAGTACTGAACCAATTGCACTACTAGGATCTCCGGGATTAGGTAGGCTCCAACAGTACTTAAATCTGGGCTCTACAAACTTTTTATTAGCTGTACTATTCATAGCACATCCGCCCATGTAAACTAAACTATCTGTATCAATTAGTTGTTTAGCTTTGAGCATAACAGCTGATACTTGATCTTCAAACACCTGTTGTACTGCGGCCGCAATGTCGCATTGATCTTGCAAATTATTAATAGGATAGGGCCAATCTAAAACACCTCTATGTAAGTTACGGGTTAAATTAACTGTGTAATCTATATAACTTTTAACCTCGGGCAAATATCTTTTAGGGTCACCTTGTTCTGACATTTGTTGTAGCAAATATTCTTGCTTGATTGGTTCTAATCCTATCAGTTGTGTAAACGCACTATAGAATAATCCTAGACTATGTGGATAACTTCTGCTCCACACTTTTTTCATTTCACCGTGTAGCCCTTCCCAGATAGTTGCACACTCAAACTCTCCTATTGCATCGAGGACGACAATAGCACAATGATTAAAAGGACTAGTATAGTAGCCGGCGGCAGCATGACTTGCATGATGCGGCGTATAAGTGATTGGTGCATAGTGTAACCTTATATTATTTAAATATCTTTTAGGTAATACTGACAAATCCATTGCTGTTTTATATTGACCAGCATACACTTGTCTAGCTTTCTTAACCCAAGGTCTTTCATACCAAAATAACCTATCCGGAGCTCCTTGGTGCAATGCTTCTGTTATTATAGATGTATTAAACTCGTCGTCTTTAGAAGTAGTCCACGAAGTAAGTGCGCCGTCCTTAAATACGGCTAGACTTGAACCGTGATTAAGAGCGTTTATTCCCCAGTTAATCATTTGTAGATAAATGGATCACGTTTACGTAATTCTTCAAGACGTTTTTTATAACGCTTGTGATCTTGATACTTGTACCAAGGTCTAAGTAAAAAAGCAATTAATCTGTTCATTCTATCTCCTTAAACCATTTCTTTGCCTTAAGTTGAATCTTAAGACTGTTTGATTCTTTAGCAGATACAATTAGGTACAATACTGCTAGACGTCCCAATTTACATACTGCATCGTTTACATCTTTAACACCTTCAGGCCAGTCGGGCATACTAACTGACCAGCCAAACTCTAATGCTTGTTCTATTGTTTTAGGACCCTCGTGATCTCTATCTGGAACCAATACAATTTCTTTGCCTAGTTGTTTGAGTAGCCAGTTTTGACTGTCTTTAATCTCAGCACCTAGTAATGCACATCCGTCAATACTTATCGCATCAAACGGTCCTTCACAAACAATTACGAAGTCTCGATTGTTTACTTGTCTATCTAAATTAAACACATATCCCGGTTGTTGCTCGCTAATATACTTAGGTTTAGTATCGCCTATGGCCCGGGCAGTGTAGCCTACAATGACATTGTCTTTGAGGAACGGTATAATCAACCGGTTGCTAAAACCTATCTTAGGAGTCCAATAGAAAGGATAATCTTCGAGATATAAATTTCTATTTGAAAGATACTCAAGTACAGGAACTAACTTGTCCGGGATATGGTTTAAACTTGAAATAAGTTCGCTATCAGGCGGTAATTCACGCGGTTCAAACTTAGGTACAACACTATGTATTACAGTATTAGAATTGTTATTAAGTCTAAGTGCTTCGAGTCTAAGTTGGCTAATAGTGTCGTCGCCCATATTGAGCAATCGCATTAGCTTATTCATTTTTTGACTTATTGTTCTGCCAGGTTGCCAACTGGCCTTAAATTGGCAATTAAAACAATGATAACTAACGGCATCACCACCGTTAATGATAAAGCCACCACGTTGCCGTTTATCGTCACAGCAAGGCGCATTAAAACTAATCCAACCGCTTGGAGTTTGTTTGCGCTTACCGGGTAAGTGTTGTAATAGTGTGTCGGCTATGAGGCTCATAGCACATTATACTTAACTTACTACTACTTTGTCAACTGTTCCGAATGCCAAATTATAGTTTCCGTTTTTCCAAGAAACTCTAAAATAATTGTAGTTACCTATTTCAACATCGTTAAATGTGATAGTTGTAGTGGTTGCAACTGTAGTAGTTATTGTTCGAATAGGCACTGCATTTAAATAAGAATTGACTGAAATAGTACTGTTCTCAGTTCCTTCTAAATATATAGTACCTTTAAACCCAGTAACATTGATTTCAAAATCAAATGTTTTTGTGGGTTCTGCTTCGTAAAATTTTGTTGAAATTGCAGGTGTGTGGTTAGTAACATTTCCATCAAGATCTATTTCTTGTGTAAAGTGTTCAAACACTCTATCGTCTTTAAATGTAGGTAACGCATCTCCTACCAACTCTATAGTACCAACAGCACCAAATCTTGTATCGGCATATAATAATACATCTGCACCACTAGTATTCATAGCTGTAACACTATATTTTAAATACTGACTGCTTAATTCATACAAATCGTCTTGCGGAATAACTACTGACGCAATTCCTCTATTAGCAGTAGGAGTAACCGTATATGGACTATTTTCTAACGCATTACCTTGGGCATCCATAACATTAAGTTTAATGATTGGAAGTGTTGATAAATCAATTCTTTTTTGATCAGCATTTTTAATATCAAATTCGATAGTGTTATCTATGCCGTTGTAAATTTTTAGGTTTCTCTGATACACGTTTGTATACTCCACAGTAAATCCTGCCAAATCGGCTAATAGTGTTATCCTATTTGAATATAAATAACTTGAAATTTTTTGCATTTGGACGGACCTTTATATACTATTTATGGCAAAACTAAGAGACGAAATCGAACAAAACTTACCTTTTATCAGCGTGTTAAACTACGGTGAAAACGAATACGTGGGTATCATTATAAATCAAGATCAGTTTGTCACTAGCTTTTATGATTTAAATGCTATTCGCACACCGGAGGAAAAGTCTCAATTTTTAATTATTGGCGAAGCATGGTGGTGGGAAAGTAACCGCCAATTTCCCATTAATATATTCTGCAGAGAACAGATATATCCATTTCAATACGCTATCAAGACCTTTAATAGCAAAGATACTCGCATATTGCTCGGACCGTGTGTTAATTTAATGAATCTAACTGTTAAACGTGTTAAACGTAAAAGTGTTCAGTTAGTTCGAAAAGTTCGTTAAAGACTTTTTACTAGCTCGTCCCAACTGTTAAATTGCGGAATTTTATCTAAATCTAGCTCTATAAAATTGCCTGCTAATCGCCCTAACACATGTTCTAATACCCAACTGTTAGAAACAGGTGTCATGTGATTGTGTCGGATATCGATAGGAGTGGGTTGAGGTTTTGTAACTAAACTGACTTCATGCTCGCTAATTGTTTTCAACCCCCATGTGTATTCATCTATTAAACCGTAATCACATCCAGGGATTATTATTGCATCGGGTCTTATTTTTTTAACTAGATCTATTAATGATCGATGCCTTAGTAATGCATATTTTTCTTCATGGACGCTGGTTGTTATATACATAAAATAATCTTTCACGGCCTTTAGTGTTTGTTTTTGATCAGCAGATTCCATTACAAAATAATTTTCCATATGTTCACATTGATCATAGCTAGCCCAGTGGTTAACTGTATATGAAGTCTGATTATTGCCAGAGGTTCTAAACTCAATAGGAATATGCAATCTGTGTAGCCATGTAGTTACAAACACAATTTTTTTATATTGCTCATGATTTTCTAAAAAATTTTGAACACTGAATTCTAAGGATGATCCCGCTATTGCAAAATTATCCATGTTGTTGCCATACATGATCATTAGTTGTTTTGCCCAGCCGCGGTGCATAACAGTATGTTTAAAGTCGTCGCACGACTCTGCAAAACTATCTCCAAATAGTGCTAACTCTTTCATTGTTCCTTTAGTTCCTCACAGATTAAATTCATCTGTACTACAATAGCCGCCGCATATGCTACAGCATGAGCTTTCTTAAAATAGTATTCATCATTCTCTGGTTTCGTCCATACTTCTGTCATCACCGTAGTCCAATCTTTCCCAATCAGATAACGTTTGGCCGGTCTGATCATTGCCAGTACCGCCGCCAATTGTTCTATAGATTCGGGTTTGCTTTGTCTCAGAATAGACCCATGCCCATTCACATGGAACAGGTTCTGGGTAAATTCGTCTTCTAGTAGTAGATCCCATAGTGGTTCAGTCTCCAGTAGTTTTTTTAAGTGTTCTTTATTTTTAACACCTTCATAGACTCCTACGTTTAAGAAATCTATTTTAAAATATCCTCTGTTTTCTGCTTGCTTATAATCTATGGTACTTAGCCCAATAATTGGATTGTACGGGATAGACGTACAATATACGCCGGTATTGTGCTTTTTAAAAGTGCCATGGTCTTCAATAGCCGCTGTAACGTGCTTGAAATGGTCGAGAGCTTTTGTTCTATCTGCAAAGTCGATATCAATATCTGGCATTATATATTTGATTCCTTAACTACTTGTCGAACTAATTCAGTATCTGCTGGCAGTTTTTTAAATCTGTTTAACCAGAACGGTACATCCATAATTGACGTAATTGCCATTAACTGATCGTCTGTAAATTTCTTTATCATAGCCTTACCGCTTGCACTATTTAAAATTAACCAAGGACTTACTTTTCCATCTTTGATATCAAATGTAGCACGACTAAGACTAACATAAAGAAAATAATGATTCCATTGTGCATTATTGTCATCGGCCCATGACATCATATGATTAATGGTTCGTTGTAGCGCAGTTTCTACGGTTTCTGTCCGAACCAAATTGATAACATACTTGTCGTACAGTTCGTCCCTGCACCAATGGTCGAGCTTAACTCCGCTGGTAACAACGTAGTCAATAAATCGGTCCGGGTACAAAGGATTAACATTACTAACAAAACTGCCAAACTTGACAAAAGCGTTGTAATAAGGACTCCTAGCAAAATCCTCATAAGTTTTATCTTGTTTACTATTTTGCGTTTTTCTGTAAAATCTGTTATAAGTGTCATAGCCTAGCATCACATGTTTTTCAGTCTTAGCAAGAGATCGCCTCTTTTGCTCACACAAATGTACAGCCAATGTTTTTTCCTTTGTAAATCCTAATTTACAAAATTGGCAAGTGTACGTTTTGTTTTCGGAACTAATTATCATTTAATCTTTTTGGCAATGGTTGCTTCGTCATACCCGTGTCGTCTTGCTAGATCTTTAAGCTCTTTATCTGTAGATAGTTTTGCCATAATTTCAATTTCGTCTAGTTTTTTATTAGGGTATAGTTCTTCTAAAAATTTAGATTTTTTACTACTGCCTTCTTTCTTTTTATTTCCTAACCACTGGTGAAAGAACACCGTACTCTTGTCATAACTGCACATACACAGCAACAACCACAACAACTTAGGATGTTTTTGAAGCACATTCCAATTCTTATTAAAGTACTCGTTAACAGTTAATACAAAATGTTCTTGTACGTCTCGTTTGGAACTTTGTACATTGCTGATATAACGATTGAGAATAAAATATTCGTTCTTAAGAGCTTTGCGTTGTTCGGCATCCATCTCGTCCCATAAGGTTCGAAAGTTCATATCTACAGCCGCAAGTTTTTCTTTAAGTTCAATCTTTTCACTCATAGCGGTTTATCCTTACTAAGCCTGTATATCATTATAGCACGGTCCAATGCCTTTTGTAAAGCTGGATTGGTCTTTGCTTCTCGCCGAATCTCGCCCCATAGTTTATCTTCCATTATATGTTCTCGCAATGGTCGACCATCATTTGTGCGAGGATCAGGTTTATCTTCCATTTCGTACTTATAACCAATTAGTTTACGTTCCGCGGCACCAAATTCGCGAGCATACACTTCATCGCCGTTGCGTTCGTAAATGTAAGTAGCACCCGGTTTAAGACTGCCCATCTTGCATATCCTCACGAGGCACTAATATTGAATCAAATGCCATAACAGTCCTGTGCCCGTCACCCTTCCATGGATACACAGTATGCGGAAGATGACTTGGGAATAAGATAAAAGTTCCCGGCTCTGGTGTATATTTCCAAGTATCATTCATTATAAACTTGGTCAAATCTTTGTTTGTAGGCAACCTAAATAAAATTTGACCATCTGAGGGTAGCCTAGCTTCATCATAATCCGGTGCACTTATATAAATGTTACCACTTAAATTACCAGCAGGATGTGTGTGCATTTCCTGATAGTCTCCGGCAGTTTGCCTAATGGTCCAAATGCTGGTAACTTTGGGTTGACAATATTTTAAATCTTCTACGCCAGATTGTGTGGTAATTAAATCCATATAACCCTGGCATGCTTCTTCTAACCAAGATACAAGCCACTGTACATCTACATTTAAATTGTTGGGATAAACTTGTATTTGTTGTCCGCCGCGAATACTTAGACCTGCGTTATTTGCATCATTGAGTTCGGGATGCGAATGTAGCATTTCAGAAAGATTAAATATTTTACTAAATTCAACCGGACTTACTGGTCCTGCTACCACGACGGTGGGCGCAAAATAAGCTATTTTTAATGTCATAATATTTTATCCAAGTGAATGATTTCGCTTTGTCTACTAATTTCTTTAACAAAGTATGCACAGTCTGGTTTGTCTCCAAACCGTGTAGGTGTTGCTAACAATTGCCCATTTTTCATTTTAGGAAAGTACCATTTAACATCGTTATAAAAATTTACAATTTCAATCTTCTTAAACTCAACTCTAAAACTACTAAGCGGGTTAAAAATTAATGCTTCAAATCCCCTGTCATTTAAACTAGTTAACGGAAGAATTTCAATATCAGTTGCGGCACTGCTGTCACCTACTGCTATACTCCAATCCAACGGCATTGCTATTTCATCTTCGCCTATTCGCAAAACCATTGCTGGAGCATTGAATGATTCTAAAAAGATTAATGGCATAAAGAAAAAATCCGGCTCCTTTGCATCACTATTATCTAGTACAGCGAATCTTGTGTTTTCGTCCACTTCATCTGGTAAATTATTAAGTGAAAATGTTTTGTTATCAAGTGTTAATATTTGCATTATTTTTCTTATCCATTAAATTTCTTATTTTTTGATATCCGAATTTAAAAGAATGTGCCCACCCTGAAAATTTATTTGTATAAATTTCATCCGTCATTACTTTTAATTCTATTGTTACTGGTCGTTCAGTGATTGGAATCATATGCATCATCACGTCAGTTGTTTTGATTCTTACATTGTAAGGTTGTGGGCCTACTCTAAATAATGTATTGACGTTTGCTTGATTATTATATCTAAATTCAACCACACCTGGTATACCACTCCAGTCAAGCGGAGATTGTTGATGCCAAGTAGGTTGTATTAACATCCATTTAATTGGTTCAGCGCACCAAAACCACCAAGGGTTATGGAATTTGAGATTGGTATAACCGTTCCACGCACCGGCGGCTTCAACAGCAACATTGTGTTGACTTGTAGGAGTCATACTGTAAAACGATACTGGAGATTTCACATCAGCTTGCCCATTGGGGAGAATAGTGATGTCAAACTCTCCCCACGAAGGTATTGTAAAACCTTCCCCTAGTAAATCTTTAAGACCGCTACAATTTCTTACATTATCATCGTGATAAGATTTTGGAAGTTTATCAAACCAAATAGGCCGCATTTCTTGGGTGCGTTTTATTGGAAAGTAATCAATCAAATCTCCTACCGGTGCATATGCTTCTAGTACTATTGGTTTATTCTTTTTAAAAAACATAATTATTTCCAGTCTACCTTTTCAATAGTGAAAGGATATTTGGCATCCTTGTAAAATTTCTTTCGTTCTGTGAGATGTCGTTTGGCATACTTACAAGTGGACGTGACATCCCAAATTTGAACAAAATCCTTGTCTTCTGCTTTTCTTATGCCGCGGCCAATGCTTTGGATAACTCTAGTAAACGATTTGCCAGACTCCAACAATACCAAGTTAAAGATCCTAGGAATATTAATACCAACAGCCGCGACACCATAGGTTGCAACAATAATTTTGTTAGTACTTGTTTTAATTTCATCATACTCCTCTTTTCTATCTTTAGTCTTGACCTCTCCAGACACAAAAACAGCATCTTCTAATTCATTAATAATAAATTTGCCTGAATCAATTCTATTAACTAGAACCAATGTGTTGCCTGTTTGTGATATTTTTTTAATAAGTTTGCTGACATAGATCATTCTATCATCGTCAGTTACTAGATACTTTAATTCTTCGCTATATGCGGTAAATTCGGGTAGGTCTATCAGTTGTACTATATTAACATGGCAAGTGCTTAATACGCCAATGTCTTGTAATTCGTGGGCTTTGATTCCGCCAACTACCGGGCCAAGGCTTGCAAAAATTTGTTCGTATTCAAATTTTTCTTTAGGAACAGTACCTGTTAAACCCCAACGTATAGGTGCATTGCATAAGTTTTGTGTAAGCAAATTCTTTAACACTTCGGCTTTGGCCATGTGTACTTCGTCCACAATAACACACTTAACTCCGTCAAGAAATTCAGCCAGTGTTACAATATCGTGCTCGTGATTTTTACTTTTCTTATCTAGAATATTAAGACTTTGCCATGTGCAAATGGTATGTGTTTTGTTTAAATCTTTACGGTCGCCATAGTAAACACCTACATCTAGACCTACTGCAATAAAATCTTCCTCAGTTTGCTCCACTAAACTTTTGTTAGGCACAATAGTAATTGTGCGGCCATATTTCTCAGCCAACTGACTTAGGGTTGCAGTGGTAATTGTTTTGCCAGCACCTGTGGCAATTTCTTGTAAACTCTGTGTATTGATTAAAAATGTATTAATTGCCGCCACTTGATAGTCACGCAACATAATAGGTTGGCCAGCCTGCTGGTGACCTTTCGGCCATACTTTACCTTGATCGGCCCAGTATGTTTCAGTCACTGGGGTAAACGAAATTGCGCTGGTAGTGCGTAAATCTTCTACGTCATCAACACTAATTCCCAGCTTGCTCAGTATGCCAAATATAGCTTCTAGTTGGCTGAGATAACCATTGCCGCCAAGACCAAATAAACTAACCATGCCGTCCCAACGTCCAAGTTTAAATGCTGGATGATATCTTGCATAGGGAATTTCGTATTTAAAAGAGTTGGCTAGTTTCTTGCGAGCATCAAGTGGCAAGCCTTCTAACTTAATGTTGACTTCGTCTTTGATTATCAATTTAACTGACATGATTTGCCTTCAAATCCAATACTGGTTTAGTGTCAGTATACGACACAACCAAGTCACAACAGTTGGCATATACCATAGATTTATTATTTCGTATAGTGTCTAACACAATTACACTCATAGGAGTCCATTTATTTTTTAATAAAAATTTAGGTATCTTACTAGCTTGAATTCCTACAACAACAGTATCGTCATCTAATTGAGCGTTGTATTTGTTACTGGATATAAGTTGATTAAATTCTTTGCCAATGCCTTGGCTATCTAATCTAAAATATATACCAACGCTGTTATTGACTTTGGTTTCTTTTAATGCTGTATCTAGCATTTTCATATTTTTATATACTGTGTCGGAATCCCAGTTAGGAAATACTATTAGTATAGGAGCTCTACGTAGCTCTATCAAAGAAGATATCACTTGTTCTAAACTATAAAGTGTGCTGTCTACCCATACTTTAGATGTGTTTCTGTATGCAAGTTCTCCTGCTAATGTTCCGGGTTTTTCTTCTTTATTATCAAATGTATACTGATATCTGAAACTTCTATCTTTGATTATCAAATGATCAATTATTGTTTCAATGCCAAGTTCACTGGTAATACTTTTGTGAAAATTTTGATTTGAAATATTAGAAATGTCAAACCTATCCTCGACTTCTTTTCTTTCCCAGCTTTTAATTATAGTTGCGTAACTAATAATTTCTTCATCTATTTCAAATTGCAACGGAGATAGTAGATCAACTAACAACATAATATTTTGTTCAGTTAATGTTGCTGAGTATCCTTTGGCAGGATGTACTTGTACAAACCCTTCTATCTTATTGGCATTGGTTTGTAATAATTTTCTTATGTTAGCCGAATATGAAAAATTAATACTCAATAACACATCACCATCCACATTCTTAGATAGTTGTAATTTTTTATATTCTTCGACTTGTCTAAAAGAGCGTGTCCATACCGGATCAACTAGTAAATCGGATATATCGTGCCAAACTGTTTGTAACAATAGTATATGTTCCTTAAATAATTTTAATATTAATTTAGATTGATTTTCCGTAATAAAATAATGCGAATTAACAGATGACGCAAGGCTACGCAATACTCTGCTATCCCTAGCAGATATTAAGTCTTCCACAGAAGGATTAGTATTATTTACAATGTCTAGTAATAGCTCGTCTATAGTTATCATATGAATTATTATAACACACTTTTGTTGTTTGTCAAAGAAAATAGACAAAAAAATAGGCCTCAATATTATTTAAGGCCTATCGGACACCGTTTGGTGAAATTAGTTATAAACTTGCGTCTTCCATACCGGCAATTCTTAGTTTTACAATATTAGTGATTTGCCATTGCTTCTGATCAAGACCTTTGGTAATGCCAAGCCACTTGTTGCGCAACAGTGCAAATTCATTTATAATTTTTTCAAAGTCCACAACGTCAGCTTCGCCTTCTACAAATCTTTCACAATCTCTAGAACTTAATGCCCGCTGATAATTTTCAAGATATTTTCTAAAATGACTGCTTTTTAAACGGCGTAATTCAATGTTTAGATACTCTAAGATAGCTTCAATTTCTTGCAATTGTCCAAATCTATGTTCAACAACTCCAGGAAGAGCAGCCGAAGATTTTTCCAAATTACCAACAAGTTTGATCTCAGATTTAGCTGACATCAACTCATCTTCAAAGTGCTGAACAGCATCAGGGATATGACTAATATCCTTGGCTATCTTAGTGTACCATCCCATTAAAACTCCATTTCTTTATAATCGCTGTTGTCTTCGTCTTCGTCGTCAAGATAATAACTAATAGCTTGGTCAAGTGTATCGTCAATACCGATAGCACCTTTCATTACTTTATCACTGACGCCAAAGTCTGCAAGCAAATCAATGTATCTTTCTGCCACATTCTCTAGTTGTTTTTTATCTAGATACTCTACAAAATTTAACCAAATATCACCAATTTGTGTTTCATTCAACATGCTCTTCTATCTCCTCAGGAATGGTAGTTGTTTTAACTTTGATATGAAAATTCTTCATTATCATATCTAATTTATCATCTTTCCATTCTTTTCGATAGAATAAGAATTCTTCACCTGTCGTAGGATCTACGTGTTTGAGCCTGTTACCTTGTTGTACAAGCAAGCCAGCTTTTTCAAACATATCTACTAGACCGCTATAAGGGTTCATACCTGTTTCGTATGGAATTTCAATTTGCAAAGTTTCAAAAGGTTTTGCATAACGTGTTTTCATAATCTTGCAAGCCGCACGAATGCCATGTACTTCACTGGTCTTAACACCGTTTTCATCAGTCTTAAGTTTAAGTTTTTTCATAGCAACTACAATACTACTTGCATAAACAAAACCTTGTCCACCTGAAATCTTATCATCTGGATCAAACATATCTTGACTTGCGTATGTATGATTAGTACAAACTAACCCAACATTGTAACTACCAAACATGTTTACACAATTACGAACCAAGGCAGTCAGTGCTTTAGGTTTACGGCCCATGTCGCCTTTCAAATCGCCTGCTTCAAACTGGTTGATGTCCGTGGGCGTTAACAACATACCCAACGAGTCAATAACAAACAGAACCTTAGGGCGTTCCGCCATTTCTTTATACTCTTTCATGAATTCATGAATAGTCTTAGCGACATCGTCAATCATAGCCATGTTAAGTTTAAGAAGTTTGTCTTCACTAGTATCTACATCAAGTGCGTGTAGCCATTTCTCATCAAGCGCATTTTCGCTGTCAATTAAGATAACATAAATGCCTTGCTTTTGTGCATTAGCAACCAAATTACCTGAACAGATAAACGATTTGCCTGCGCCGGATTCGCCCGCAAACACTGTAACCTTACCTAGCGGTACGCCTTTGTTAAAGTCACCACTGATAAGATAATTAAGTGCAAAATTTCCTGTGCTGATCCAATCTGTAGGATCATTAAATCCTACACCCAAACCGTCAATACTCTTGGTTAAAGTTTTTCTAAATTTTGATAAGTCGAATGCTTTAGTGGCCATGATTATTGATCCAATGGTAATGTATTCCACTCTTTAATTAGAGCGAGTACTTCTTCTTCTGTATTACAAAGAGTTTTTGTAGTAGACCAATCTTCTTTTTTATTGCGGCCACCAATTTCAACCATCCAACCGTTGTCATAGCGATTGATACTGATGCTCTCATTTACTTTTGCTAGTTTAGCTAATTTACTCATAATTATTCTCCTAATAAGATAACTCGGGCGTACGACTAAGTCGCAGAGGCCCAAGCCGTTTGTTTTACTTCTGACGATTGCGAATCATTGCAAGAATGTCTTGCGCACGACTGTCTCCCGAACCAGTTGCTTCGGCTTTTGCCGCAGTGCTTGGTGCAGGTGCTGACTTGACTGCTGGTGCAGGTTCGTCATCGGCATCGTCTGCTACAGGAGCAGATGCTTTAGGAGTTGATTGTTTTTGTGGATCGCCAGTATTCTGACTCATACCAGCTGGCTTGAAGTATTGACCCCAACGTTCCATGTCATATGGCTCGCCGTCGACTGACGCTTCAAACATTTCCTTCATTACCTTAAGCTCAACATCAGTTGGCTTCTTAGGCAAGAAGTCGTTTAGATTAAACAAACCATGCTCTTTAATTGCCGCTTGTTCTGCATCATTCAAAGGACGCTCACGACGACTCCAAGTACTAGTTGAGTAGTCAGCATATCCGCCTTTACTACCTTTCTTCATACGATAGTCTAAGCCATGCACAAAGTCAGTTGGCAAATCTTCCAATTCTGGATCAACCAATGCTGAACGAATTGATGTAAAGATTTGTGGCCCGATAATAAATCTACGGATTGGATTTGCTGGGGTTTCTTTTTCAGCAAGGCCGTCTTCTACTACGAAGCCTTGGAAAATATAACTACGTTTCTTCCAATACTTACGACCCATATCTTCCAATGCAGGGTCTTTGAACCATGCACGAACTTCCGAAAGAATAGGGCAAGTATCGCCATACATTTCCACGCATGGTACTTGAACAATAGTTGGTTTGCTTTCTGATTCACCTTTGATTCCGGCGAATGGCAATTTGATCATTGCACGTTCTACCCAGAAAAAAGTGTTGTCGGTGTTTCCGTCTGGAAGGAAGCGTAGAACAGCTTCGTCACCTTCTTTTAGATTCCAGAATGGGTAAATTGAATTGTCCCCACCTGTTCTGTTACCGTCTGAACCACGTGATTCAGCTGCCTTAAGTTTTGCTCGAATTTCAGCCAAAGATGCCATAATAATTTCTCCTTTTATATGCCTTTGTTTGCCTAATATTGTTTTACACCTGTAAAACAAAAAGTGCATACATGTTATTGTACGCACTTTTATTTAGTAAAGCAAGAGAAATTATGCTCTAAATGTGAGCATTTTACTCAATTGTTATCTGTGGTTAACCAAACTCACAATACGCTGTAATTCGTTGTAACCAACTGATTCTTTTGTTACTCTAGGAGTACCGTCAGTATATTGAGTCGAATTAGACAAATCTATCTTTTTTTGACCTTTACCTTGTCTAGCCAATAAATCATCTCGAGCATTTTGTCCTGGGGCGTTTGGTGCTAGTGCGGCCGATAATTCTTTCGGTAGCTCTTTTTTGCCAGCTGGCGCTGTAGGAGCGGCTGGTGCTGTAGGAGGAGTAGGTGCTGTAGGAGGAGTAGGTGCTGTAGGAGGAGTTACTGGTGTAACTGACGCACCTTGGCCGCCTCCGGCATTTTTGGCAATCTTACTCAAATTGTCTCCGGGTTTGACTGTATATGTTGAACCGTCTGGCATTTTTAATTGCTGGCCAGGCTTAATCAAATTTGGATTGGCACCAATAATGTCTTTGTTTAATTCGTAAATTTGTTTCCAAGTAACTGGTCCAGCTGGTGCCGCTGGAGTTACTGCGGCAGCTTGTGCGGGTTCGGCAGGTTTGTCTGGCCTGGCCGCCATTGCGGCATTTTTAACATCAGTGTATTGCTGTAATAATCCTGCAATTTCTGGATCTTCGCTGTCGCCATATGACTGAGCCAATGTATCTAATTCTTTTTGTTCTTCAGGAGTCAATTCTTCATTCAATTGACGAGATTCGATTAAGCGTAATTTGCTTAAGAAGTAACTAGTACTTTCATTAGCTTTTAGTTTAGCGCCTTTAGCACTTAGCGCATACTGAGATGCAGGTTTTGCTTTTGCTAATAATTCTTTGAATCTTGCAATCTTATCTGCACCAGGTTCAGGTTTTGCAACCGCTGTTTGCGTTGCATTGTTCCACTCTGCTCCTGCGTTTGGCGCAACAGTTTGACCACCTGTAGCAATAGTGCCGCCCCATGTTGGATCAAAAGCATGAGTGCCTGCTTCGTCGTCGGTGTCCATTGATGTTTGTGGTGCTGCCGCCGCTGGAGCGGCCATTAATTCTGGTTGCTCAGTTGGTGTTGGAGGATTCATCGCAACCCACTTGCCATTTTCAATTTTGAAAGTGCGCATGCCTTTTGCGTCAACTGCGTATGTTACACCGTCCTTGCCTTGTTCACTTGCAACTGATCCAGGAGCAAGTTGTTCACGATTACGTAACATTGCTTGATTAGCACCATAACTAACATTCTTGGTAGCATCCTGAGCACGGACATCGTCACGACTAGTGCTATCTCCGTAGTCACGACCGTTAAACCACGAGCTAGGAGATAATACGCTCCATTCGTCTACTTGTTGATTTTCGTAAACTTTCAAGTATTCTCTCAAGCTGTTTACTTTGTCTTTGAGTTGACTTTCTGTAATTTTTTTCATAATAAATCCTTATCTTAATCCTGCAATTTTAAGCATTGCTGTTAGTTCTGAGCTTTCCATAGTGGGCATGTTGCCACCTTTCGGCATCTTGTCCATAATACCTTTCATCATAGCATGAGGATCCATGTTACCACTAAATCCTGGCATGTCTAATTTTTGTTGGCCTTGTGGAACTTTGTCCATCATACCTTTCATTAAATTACCAACATGGCTTTGAATTTGCGAACCCATCTTGTCAGGATCACTAAAATCAAAATCCATATCTTGTCCGTTTGCGCCTGGCATTTTTAATTTCATGCCTTTGGCAATATCTCTAAACTTGGCCATTGCATCTGCGTGGCTAGCTGGTTGCCCGTCTATTGTGCCTGTTTGATTATTTGTGCTGGTAGATGTAGTGTTTGAAGTTGGAGCAGTTGCAGACTGTGTTGCATCGCTGGATCTGTCCATTTGATTAGTGTAGTTAGCAGATGATGGATTGTTAGCTTCTTGATCCTTGTATTGTTTTACCAATTCGTCAATGTCAGCATCCGAGTGTTTTGCTTTGAAGTCTGCCATGAGTTTAGCAAACTCTTCTGCCGACTCAGTGGATGCTTCGTCGATTGTGCTGTGCATACCGGACAAATGTTTAATGTGACCTAATTCGTCGCCTGGCTGATTAACACTGCTAGGAGGATCCATTTTCTTAACCATTTGAATCACACGACCAACATCTTCCTTGGTTGCATTTTCAAAATTACCATTTTTAAAATTACTGATAATTTTTGTAATAACTCTAGTAGGTCCAATGGTGAAGTTGCCTTCAGTAATAGTGGCATCTCTGTTCCAAAATCCACTAATACTTTTTAATATTTCTTCTACTCCGTTTTCTTTGGATTTGAATCCCACACTGGCTGGATTAATTCCACATTCTTGCAGTGCGCTGAGTAAAGACATTTTCTTATGTCCAAAATCCAATTCAGTATCTGGGCCTGCGCCACATTCAACTGCTTTGATTAATTTTGCTTTTAATGATGCAACACTTTCTGCAACAGGGCCTGCCAATTGTTCTTCGGGCGCTGGTTCAGGAGCGGCTGCTTGTGGCGCTGGTGCTTCTGGTGCTGGTGCTGGTTCAGGAGCGGCTGCTTGTGGTGCTAGTGCTTCGGGTTCTGCATCTGCCCCTCCAACTTCTTCGCCACCGCTGAAATCAATAGCATTAGAATTTAAAATACGTGCAATGTCATCGTTATCTTGAGCAATTCTTTCTAACTCCAATTGCACAGTTGCACGAACATCTAATTCAGGATCTGCTTTTTTTAATTCGTCTAATGGAAATAAAGCTTCTCCAGTTACTGGGTCAACTTCAGGCAAATACTTAGACAATGTGTCAATAATATTAATATTAGCGCCCGGGCCGCCAGTCATTGGGGATTGAAATATTCTGTTTAGTTCTTGGATCGCACTGTTTCTGACTTTTTCATTTTTATCAAAAATTCCAAGACCTTCATCGTTGCCTTCAACAATACCATTCATGAAGTTTTCAAATTGATCTTCAGGATCAAATGATTCTGTCTTAGGAATACCTCTTTGTGCAAGAGCTTTTGCGGCATCTTTACCTGTGCGATTGGGATTATTCTTTTTCTTGAAAGCAGATTGTTTTTTGTCAGCATCTTGTTCAGCTTTGTCTTTATACCAAGGAGCAACATCTTCTTTGTCGTCTTCTGCTAATAAATCTTCTGCTGTTAGTTCTTTAACTGGCAATTGTGTGCCATCAACTAGTCTATAGATATATGGGAATACTGATTTTAATTCTTCATTAAATGTACGAATAGTCAAACGATCAATCCAATCGTCCATTACTGCTTCGGGAATTAATTGTTCATCTTGACTTTGAAAAGATTCAGCAAACTGCTCGTAGTATGTGGAACGTTGTAAATTATGAATTTCTTTTTTAACTGATTCAATACGCTCAATTACTTTGCTAGTAACTTCGCCCATTGCTTCGCTTAGTTGTGTTTGACGTCCTACGTAGTTTTTAAATTTACGTAAGCTGGCAAGTTCTTCGCTAAGTCCACAAATATGCATACCAATTCCATCGTAAGGATGGCCGCCGTGTTTAATGTGTTCTGCAAGAGCACGAGCACCATTAATATGTTTTGTAGGATAACGGAAACGTTCACCTGCGGCATTTTCGATATAGATACTTTCAATGTGCATAGTTCTGCCAGCGGCAAGTTCTGTGTTAACAGGTTGACTATGTTTAATAACTAATCGCGCTTCGCCTAAATCTTGGTAGCTTATTCTAGCAGTACCAAACAGCTTGTTTTCCATAATTGTATTATCCTTAACTTTTGCTCGAAACTGGTAGTCTCTTTTATCTAAATTGCTTTTGCCCATACGCTGAACATCATAATTTAACAGTCTATTTTTAGCAAATTTTCTAAAACTTCTAATAAATTTAAATGCGCCTGGGTGTTGTTTTTCTACAATATCACCGCTAACTTCGATTACTATGCCGTCATCTGCATCTAATGTAATAGCCACAGTTCCAATATCTTCACCGTCTTCTTTGTATTCAAATTCAAAAAATCTAGCTTTTGGAATATCTGTCTTTTTACTAAGCACATTGGCGTTTTCATCTCCGATAGTTATATCAGAGAATCTTGTTTGAATCTTGCCGTATAAATCCAAGGCAATTTTATCTAAATTAGCATCCATGATATATTTATCCTATGCCTGAGGAAATGAATATAGGCAATGGTGCGTCCCATTCTTCGCCAAATTCTGTGTTTACACTTAGGGTTTCAAACACCCGAGGATCCCAATCTGCCAGCACCACGCTCATGCGGATTATCAGCAATAATGCACTTACCAAGTCATCATTTTGCCCGGATTTGGCTTTGAAACTAGTACCCGATGCAACAAAACTCTTTAATTCACTGATTAGTCCTTTGCTGAGAATCCGCATTTTGTTTCCTTCAATAAGAAATTTTAATCGGGCACACGCTGATATTTTATTGCCAAACGTAGTGTTAAATCCCTTACGGAATTTCCTCACATGACCTTTCTTTACTGGCTCACTGACAAACAATCCAGGAAATGTATCCTCGCCCATGTCTTTAATAACTACCAGAGCCGCTTCGCCTAGCGTGTTGTTTTCACAAGACCAGTAAATACTGTTGGGATAGCCCGGCCCAATTTTTTCTTCTAAATTCTTTAAGATGTCTCTAAAGATCTTGACTTGGTCTTGCACAATGGTCAAATTGTGTTGCCATTCTGCTACTTGAGTAAAACTGGGTAATTCAAACACTTGTATTGCCGCATAATCTCCGCCGGTGCCCAAGCTAGGGTCTAATGCCGCTAGATACAAGTTTCCGCCAACTGGCTGTTTATACCATCTAACTTGTCCCATTTTTTCAACAGGATCTCGACCCAGCAACTCTGCCAGTTTTAATGAACTGATTAACGTTTCATCGTAAACTAAGAATTCGCAACCGTATTCTCGACGAAACCGTTCTTCTCCAATGCGTCCCAGTTCTACACGTTTCCACTCATCGTCTCGATCGGGGTGTTCATTCCACTCTGCACGGAAGCCATGAAATCCGTTGCGTCCTAATCCATCTACTCGCACATCTCCGTATTCATCAAATGTATCCTGACTTTCTTTCCAAATGATGGCAAACTCATCTTCGTCGCTGTTGGGCGTTGAAGTAATAATTGCTCGACCACCAGTTGCTAGTGTCGGAGATATTGAAGTCCAAAATTCAGTGGCAATATTTGGCTGTACGAAAGCAAACTCATCGCAATATAGTAAGGATATGGACATACCACGACCGGTGTTACCAGTAGTAGTAGCTGATACAATTCTTGAGCCGTTGTCAAAGTCTATACTCCCTTTGTTGTAGCTGACCACACCGCATCGGATATGATCAGCACACAGTTCGTATCCATAACGAATACGTTGCATAATTTCCTGTGCGCCTGTGTATTTGTGTGCGGCCACTAGAATAGTTTGATCTGGATGGAACATTGCAAACCATAACAAATAGCTGGATGCACAAGTGGTCTTGCCGCTTTGGCGTGGCAGCATGTTGATGTTAAAACGATAATCATGATAACTGTGTAGCAACCGTTCTTGATATTCAAATGGTTGGAACAGCATCTTGCCTTTGACAGGATGCTGTATGTGAAAATGATTGCGAGAAAAATGCAAGTAGCCGTTGGTTGGATCTGAACAAGCTAATAAATCTACAACTTGATCTTCCGTGAACTTTTCTCGAGTATGTGCTTTCTTGGTGATTACACCATCTAAACTTTTTGCCATACATTATTTACATAAAAAAAGCCACCCGCAGGTAGCTTTTGATATTTTGATTAGGATACTGTTTAATCGTATTTGTTATACTTGTCACGAATCTTGTCTAAGTTTTTGCCTTCTTTACCAGCTTTAGCTAATGCTTGCATACCTTTTTTACCGTATTTTTCATAGCCTTTAGCCGCACGACTCATTGTCTTCTTTTCGCCTGATTCTTTAATAAGTCCTGCTTTTTGAAATGCCGCATTAGTTGCAGGGCCGCCCATACTTGCTCCAGTCTTTCCATCTTTTATAGTAAGATATTTGGCAGGAGTTCTCGCTATGGCGCTGCCGTCTTCTCGCTGGTTAAGTATAAAATATGTATTACTTTGAGTATCCAGCACTGCTGGTCTTGTGCCACCAAATGCTTCAATAGAAGTTAACATAAATCCATCGCCTAAATCTTGTTGTCCAGCATCTTCTTTGATTGCTTGATACATTTGATATAAACGACTTGCTAATGCTTCGTGCATTGGATTGCCGCCGCCATTGACTTTGGGTGCTTCGATACCTTTGCTGGCAAGGTCGTTACCAGTAGCAGTTACCGCATCAATACCTGCTGTGGCAGTGTTAGGGTGTGTTGTAGCCGCACCAAAACCGCCGTCCATTTCTTCATCAAATGCTACTTCGATGTCGTCACCGCCAAACAACTTGCTAACATCATGACTGTGAACGTCTGTGTTGTCGCTACTTTCAATGTTGCGCAGTATGCTCATCAAGTCGCGGATGCCGCCAGCGCCACTGCCATTCATACTGATGTTCATAGTAACTGAATCTTGCTGACCTTGTGGACCACTCATACCCATCATGCCCATTGGCATATCACCGCACTCTTCCAATGATTCGTTTGCAGTAGTTGGTTCTTTTTTAGTGTTATCCGTTTTATCTGACGTTTTGGCAGCTTGATTTGCTGGTAAAGTACTGCTGAGTCTTTCGCCTGGAACTTTTGGCTTATAAGAAACAGTGCCGTCCGGATTCTTTGTTTTAATCACGCCGCCGGGTGCTGTTGGTTCAGGCGCGGCGCCTTCGTCTATACTTCTGATACGTTGATATAATTCTGTAAAGTTCATGTTATTTTCCTCCTATTGGACTTTTGCTTCCAGTAGATTTTGTTTTGGGTTGCTTAGGTTGTTTTTCAACAGGAACTTTTTTGGCCAGTAACGTATCGTTAACACCTTTGACTTGTTCTAATTCTTTTTTGGTTTTAGTTAATTCTTTAAGAAAGTTTTCTTTCTTTTTCTCACCTACCAACTCTTGATTGTTGCTGGTTTCGTACTCGTCAGCAAGCACTGATTTACCAGATTTGGCAGCGTGTTGATTATTGATAGCAAGTTCTTCTTCTTCTTTGATATTGCGCACACGAACATCATGTGCAGACTTGTGTAGTTTTTCTGCCAGCAACGTAGCAACTTGCAAACTGGTTGCTGGATAATTTGTGCAAACATCAAACACTGTTACACCAATATTTTTATGGTTAGGAAAATCTGCCGGTGATTCTTGTATTGGAGTGCTTTTACCTGCACTGCAAGATTCCACTTGAAATTGTCCCAAAGCAGATTTAATAATTGCGGCACAGTCCTTTGGACAATCTCCTGCAATTTTAACTTTAAATTCGTAGACTCGTTTGCTTTCTACTAGATACTGTGTAAATGATTTCATTGTATATTCCTGATAATGTATTTATTTCATATTGCGTAGTTTTTCCAATAGACTATTGCGATCTGCTACTATAAAGCCGTCGCCTGGTATACTGACACTGTTGTCTTCTTGGATTGAATCATTATCTAGCTTTTGTTTCTTAAGCTGTAACTCAATCATTTTGAGTTTTTTGTCAATTTTAGCGGCTTTTGCGTCGATAGCATTTTTAAGCATGCCGCCAGCAACTTCAAAAATTCGGCCGCTATAACGTGCTTCTACGTTCATGCCCAAGTCCATTAAATCGTCGTATGCATCTGTGGCACGCTGGGCAAGTGCATCAAACTCAGCATCGCTAGCATCACCTAACCCCTTAACTGCGGGCAATGCTGCCGAAATTTTGTCAAATTCGCTCATGTCGCGAAGGAAGGGCTGTGCGACTTCAGCTTTGGCTTTTTTCTTTTCTTCTTCCGTGACCAGCTTTTTGCTTTCAGGAAGGTTTAAAATTTCTTCAAGTTTCTTCATATTATTACTTATGCAGTGCCAGTATGAAACAGATCATTTTCGTTGAGTATACGAAACTTGATACCCTGTTGTTTACACCATAAATTGGCGGCACTCCATTTGGCTTGATTTTTGATAAACTGCGCTTGATTGTATTTGTTTTTGCCCACACGCTCAATAATTTGCTGACTGGATGGTTTAATTTCAATCAGCTCAACAATCATTTTGCTGTTTTTATCTACATACTGAATAAAAAAATCCGGTACATATACTGTTTGGCGGCCAGTTAGCGGGTCTCTATATGGTATTTGTATGGCTTCACTTGCCCATTTTTGTACACTTTTGTTGTTGTCGCAAAAATTCATGAAACTCCATTCCCAACTAGATCTATATGTAGGAACTTTGTTTCCTACATATTTTTCTGGGTGTTTCATTACAAATTTTCCGCGAGCAAATTTGGATGCCATATTACACTAAAATATTTCTACTTTCGTAAGTGTCTGCTATTGTAGAAATATGATACCCCAGTATGCTTGTTTTTTCTCTGTAAGAGTTTAGCACTTGAGCAACAACTTGCCCAAGCTGAACATCAGTTAAACCTTTAAGACTATCGAGTAATACAAACACATTTACATTGTCAACACGCGACTGATTAAGCAGTATAATTGCAGTACTTCTTGCACTATCTGTATCAAACCCGCGTTTTAGAAAAAATCCAACAGTTGCATCAATTTCGTTGGCTGGAAAAGTAACTTCGTGTACAAAGAAGTTATCAAAAAATTGTTTAGCATCAACTTTACTGGATTGCTCTTGCGGTAAATTATTAGCCATATATTATCCTAAATTGACTTTCTTTGCTTCAGTTGCCTTTGACTCAGCTGTTTTGACTGGAAAAGATATTCCTTGTATACCGCCAATAGTTTGTGTTGAATTTGTAGACAACAATCCAGGAGTACCCTGGTTTGCTTTTTCTTGAGTGTTTTGATAAGTGTTAATCGACTCAACAACATTATTCAATATTTCTGCACCGTTCCTAGTGACATTTTGTTGAGATACAAAACTTGGGCTTAAACTATTCGAATCAACTACCCCGCCTATTGGACTAGGAGTAACATCATAGTGCTCTAATCCAAACCCTTCTACTGTTTCAGGACTAACCATTCCTGCATCGTATGATACTGCTTCAAACGCAATAGACATGGTGTTATCATGCACTTTTGTACTTGCATAATCTAATCCTGCATGGTCCCAACTGGCTATTAATGGATTGTGCAATTTATAACTTACAAATTCATGCCGAGCCATTTGATAAATTGTTATATGGTTGAAAAAAGGAACATTGCTTCCGTTATCTAATCCAAACGGAGTTTTGATAAAATCAAAATTCTTAGTTGCGTTTCGATTGTAAGCAGTTCCATTCTTTGCGCTAGTTGGATCTGCGTAGTAATAACTATAGTAATTTTGCCATAATTGATTAATTAATCCCATATTATCGTCATGGAATTTAATAGTGGCATTTTCATATTTGTGTTGAGATTGTACTACTTTTTTTCTATTATACTGATTAGCTGTTTCTACAGTTACAGTAAACTTGGGCAACGTAATAGACTTAACCAACATGTTAATTTCATTTCTATGACGTTGCAACAAATCAATACTTTTCAATGCGCCTGTATTAATACTAAAAGACACATGAAATTGAAAATCAAACTTTGGAGCAAGTCTAAATGAGTCGTTAACAAACAAGTTCGACGCATGACGTTGATCTCGTAAGTACACAAATGCAGAAGCATCTGTAGTTTTTAAATATTTGTTAGGTGTAAAGGCCATAATAATATTTATCTTAAATATTAACTACGTATTTAATGATTAGTCACTAAAAAACCCGCTCAGCGGGTTTTTTAGTTTGTTTATTATCTGTAAGGAACGCCGCCACCTGTTGTAGCAGTACCTGCACGTTTCTGTCCAAATCCTTCAGTTCCCATGCCAGCACCTGGGCCAATTTGCTGTGCATTATCGTATTGGATACTGAGATCAATAGTTAGAACATCGGCAGCACCTGTATAGGTTAATGTTTGATAGTTTGTGCTATCAACGTAACATCCATACAGTTCCCATGTTTCAAGAACTGTAGGAGTGTTAGTGCCGTTACCACCGTCTAACATTTCAATTCGTGTTAGGAATTTATAGTCACCGGCACTTGCCGCAGAACTTTGTTCAAAGAAATCAAACTGCTTTTGATTCTGCTCACCAACTAATTTAGTCACGTTGTTTGATACATCGTCGCGTAATTTAATTGTTAGTGGTTGCCATGTTGGCTTGCCAGCATAGTGAATTTTGCTATTGTAAACTTCAATAGTTTGATCTGCGAACTTTACGTTAGGACGGCCGCAGTCTGCTACTTGTTTTGTTAATTCAACTGTACCGCCCGAAACACCAAAGTTTTCAAAGCTAACTCTGAATCTGTACTTTAACTTAGGCATTAACATGCCTTGAGTACTTGAGCTTTGATTACTAGCTAGCGGTACTGTAAATCTTGATAATGATGCAATTGACATTGTGTTCTCCTAATTATTATAGACCTTTAATCTCGCCAGTGTTCTTCAAGCGTAGTGGAATATAGATAAATTCTACTGCTTTCACTGGTTCAATTGCGACATCAAGGTATAGTTCGCTACGATCAATTCTTGCTGGTGTATTGTTTGATGTATCGCAAACTACAAGATAGTCATACAATGCACGTTGTCCTACTAGTTCTAATAGTAAACTTTCAGCGGCTTGTTTGATTTCATTACGTGTGATAGTGTCGTTTGGTTCAAACACATACGGTTTTGCCAACTGGCTAAACTGTCTACGTAGATAAATTACCAAACGTGCAACGTTAATTCTGTCTAATGAACTAGCACTTAGTTGACGTGTGTACTGTCCGTAGTTTACTAAACCTGTTCCTGTAATGTATGTAATTGGGTTTACATGGATACTCGCAAGTGTATCGCGTTGTCCGGTGTTCAATGCTGTTGCATTAAATTCGCCCGTTAACGAGTCAATATAACCTACTGAACTTACATTAGTAATACCACCACGACGTGTTCCAGCCGGAGCAAACCATGGGTAAGAAACATTATCGCTTAATGCAATAGTGCGTAACATCATGTAGCTTGGTGGAACAACAACGTTGTTTCCTAACAAGTCTGTAGTATAACCCCATGGATAGAACATACCTAAGTATGCGTCTGTAGTTAACAATCCATTGTCGCCGTTATTAACAGCGTTATCTGTGTTATTTCCCCAGTTGCTGATTGTTGTTGCATCTGGTTTTAAACGAGCAGGAGTATCACCGATTACAAATGCGCTAATACCTCTGTCATAGTTTAATGCAACCAATGATGTAATTGTTTCAGGATATCCTGGGCAAGCAATCAAGTTAAATACGCGACTTTCTTCGTCACGAATTTGTTGGTTAGCATTGATTTCTGCGTTCAATGCGGCAACTACAACTTCACGTACTGCTTTACGTCCAAAGTTGCCAGCGCCATTAACCTGGTTAGCGGCAGCACTAAGCCAACGATGTGGATAGTAGTTAGTCATCAATGCATTTGATTGACGAGTATTACGTGTGGTAGTATCAACATAATTTCTAACAAATTTCAATACGTTGTATCCGCTACGACGCATATTCCATAGTAACATGCCTTTTGGATATAACGCAGGATCTGGAGCATCAAAGTCTAAGAAATTGCTGGTTAACAAATCACTAATTTCTGCTTTAGTAGCAGTCAAACCATCTGTGTTCCAACGTGCATCGTGGAATAATACACCGTTTTCACTTGTTTGATCTGAGTTGTCTAACAATACCCATTTCTTAGTTAGATAATTGTATCGTTTGATTAACGGATAATTTTCTAAATCGCTAGTGTCAATCCACAAGTCGCCGTTGCCCAATGGTGTACCATCACTTTGTACTGTTGGCTGTGTGGCACTAACTTTAGGGCCAGCTGGGTCTGTTGCATCCCCACCTACGGTATTTTGTGTGTAGTTTCTGTAGCCAATCCATGTAGTACCGTTGTGTACCATGATATCAACTTCGTCAATATCGTTGTTGTACCATAACTGACCGTCAGCGGCAATGTTTGTTGGAGGTGTTGCACTTGCGGCTGCAATTGCAGTGCTGTTTGATGTAGCAGACCATAGACTTGCAACATAAGCATTTGACGTGCCTGCTGGATTAGGATATAAATTAGCAGTGGTGCTGGTTGAGAATATTTTTGCCAATGGTAAGTTAGTGATATCAACTAATCTAAAATCGCCACCTGCTGTGTGAGTAATGCTGATTGAGTTATTGGCATTTTTTGTGGCAACTAACTTAGAATCAGGTAATGCGGCGTTAAAGGCAGCAATCACTGCGTCCGAGTCTGCGGCAGCGGCAGCGGCTGTAAATGTAATAGTCACTGCTGAAGTTAGTGTACCACTACCAATTACGCTTTCTTGTACTGTAAAAGAGTTTGCGCCTGCTGTAAATGTACTGCTAGTAATAGGCGAGCTAGTAATAGTAGTTGCACCTACACCACTGCGTTTGTAAATTTTAAATGTAGCAATCTCTGGACCGCCTTCATCATCGTTGTATTTGACATACACTGAGTTAACTGACAAATTGATACCGCCACCACTTGGGTCAAGTGCTGCCAATGCAGATTGATTTGTTGGGAATAGTTTTGTAGTTTGTGTAATCCAAGAACTAGTTGCGCTATTGTATTTCTTAATAATCCAATCTGCACCGGCATTTGCATTGGTAGTTTTAACCCAAACTGAGCCAGTTGGACGACCATTAGCAGTTGATGCGTTGTCTGTAATTTTGTAAGTAGGAACGCTTGTATGTGCTGACATTGCCATAGCAGGAGCCATATATGTTGTAGAGCTTAAACCAACTTTGGCTACTGTAGTTCCGGATAATACAATGTCTACACCTGTTGAGAACAAGTTTAATTTTTCATTAATTATTGCGGCTGTTACACCAGAAACTGTAGTGCCAATTGCGGCTACTAGTCCGGTTAATGTAGTTACGCCGGTAAATGTAGTTGAGTTAATAACAAGAGTATCGCCAGTTAACAATGTAATTGAGCTATTAGCAATAGTGCCTGTGGCAGCTGGCCAACTTGCGGCCCATGCTGTGGAACCAACTTCTACCCATGTGCCTGCGGCAGTTGCTGATGTATATTTTTTAAAATATAATTTATTTAATGTTGTCACTGCAACCATTGCATAGTCGCCAATTGCGCCAACGCTTGCTAATGGTACATAATTAGGAGCCGCTGTAACTTTAGAAGCTTCTGTAATTACTGTTACTTTTTGTACACTGAATGATTGTCCGTCTGCAACTGTTGCAGGACTAGCATTCCACTCAAATACACCAAATTTAGTATCAGTTGTATCAAGCCAATATGTACCATCTTCTGCTGGACTTGTTGGTGTATTAGGAGTACCAGTAAGTTGTCCTACATCCAAGTCAGCACGTACAACATATGCACGATTGCTTACACCTAGGAAACTGTATGCAGTAGCTAGACCATATTCATTCTGTTCGCCAGCATGGATAGGATTATTATTTGCATCGGTGTAAAATTTAGGAATACCAAACGTATCTGACAAATCTTTCTGACTTGTTAGTAAGTATACTTTTCCAGCGTTTGCTTTCAATGTGCCAGGCGCTGTGCCTGTTGCCGCTCCGTTTTGTTTGTTTTCTGCTGATGCAACTACAATTAACGGAACTGTGCCGGCCGCGGCTGGGGTATAGAAACTTTCATCTATAACTGTTACGCTTACGCCTGGTGAACTAAGTTGAGCCATTTTTTAATCTCCATGAGTACATGTTCTTCAATGTATTTAGTGGATTTTGGATTTTTATCCTTGTTATTAGCTGAAAAAAGGTTTTGAAAAGGTGTAAATAAAGTATGAGACCACTTTGTACTTGCGGAATTAAACCTGCGGCTGTTAATTATAAAAAGAACGGGCGTACTTATTATAGGAGCCAGTGTGAATCCTGCCTCGCTGGTAAAGGCGTTGCAAGATGGTATCGATCAGGATATCGTATAAAAAATACTTGCGATAAATGCGGGTTTAAAAGTCCGCATAAAGAAGTATTTGCAGTATTCCATGTAGATGGAGATTTAAATAATTGCAGGCCGCTTAATCTTAAGACAGTGTGTGCAAATTGTCAGCGTGTTCTTCACAAAGAAGGTCAGAAGTGGAAGCAAGGTGATCTTGTACCAGATCTTTGACTCTGGCAAACAAGTCATCTATACTGCCATTGTTATCAAGTACTGCATCAAATCTAGTTCCAACCCATGCAGTTTCGCTAGCATGAATTCCTAATTTTTCAAGTTTGCTACGGCTAGTAGACCAAGAAAAATTACCAGTTTCTCCCTTATTGGCATTAACAGCATCGTCGTACCATTCAGGTTCCGGACCACGATGAACACGTATTACAATACCGCCAGCGTCTTTAATACTTTTGATTTCATTAGGAAATCTGCAATCGCTGATAACAATGTCGTCTTTGCTGTTACGGAGTTTATTTTCAAGACTAGCAATCCATATGTCATCATGGAAGCTCTTACGGCACACTTCAGTGCCCCAGTATTGTAGCACCCAGCGAGGTGTTAAGTTAGGCATATCAAGTCGTTGTGCCCACCATGGGTCTACTTGTTCGCGCCATTCACGTGCTTGTTTTGTGCGTCCTTCAAGCATTGTTCGGTCCCAGCCGAACACATGAGCTACCGCGTCTTTTAAGGAGTTAGCAAATGATTCTCGTCGGAAGCCATGGAAGTTAGTAAGATAATCAGCAACGGTATCTTTGCCAGAACCAATAAACCCGCATACACCTATAATCATAGCGTCTCCTAATGTAACGCTAGTATATAACAGATTTATTACAAGGTCAAATATTTTTTAACCAATTACAAAAGTATAACCCGTGCCGCCCGCAACATAGGTTTCTAGTTCTTTATCCAGTTCTTTTAATTCGGTAGTACCTGCACTAATTAAATCTTTACCGTTTAGCTGAATGCCGCCCGATCCAGGCCCTGCGATAGTTCCAAACTTGCTACGAGCTTCGCCCAGCATGATTTTACAGTTGGCAAGCGAATAATCCTTCAACCACTGTTTAGCATAAATGTCTTGCAACAATACCCAGTCAGGTCTAAAATTTTGACTCTTAATTAAAATTTGTTCACCTTGGGCAAACGGACGTTGTAAAATATTTAAAATATGACTAGTTGGTTTCCAATTGAATTCAATATAAGCTCCAAACATACGACCTGCTAATTTTTGATATCCGGCAAATAGTTCATAAGTTGCCAAACCACCCATAGAAGAACCTGTCATCAAATATGTATTTGTATAAGCTAGATTGAATGGTTCAAATAATGTGCCTCCAGCTCCCATACCACTACGTGAACCAATAGCTCTGCGGAACACACTTTGTACACTGATAATTTCGTCAGGTAGTCTATATTCGTTCACATCCTGTTGTAGTTCTAAAAAACTATAACTTTCTTCAACAGCATTTGGGCTACGTTGTCTATATCGATTCATAGCACGATCCAGTGCAGTTTCATAATGGATTGGATCTAGCTCTACTTCGATCATTCCATCGCCCAGCATGGCTTTAATGTATTCAAATACTTTGTTTCGCTCTATTACCGATGATGATGTATTAGTTGGGGCTTTATCGTCCATTTTAGTTCTCCACTCATATTTATCTAACCATACGCTAACGATAAATATCATATGCCAAGATTATCCCTATACAAACCCGAACGTGGCCAAGATTTCAAGTTCATGGACCGTCAAATTTCTGAAATGTTTCAGGTTGGCGGAACTGACGTGTATCTGCACAAATACATGGGCCCAAAGCTAAATGCCAACGGTACTGCTGATCAGCCTGTTATTGACTCTTATAATGTGGCAAACATACAAGATTTGTTGTTTTTAGAAAATCGTGATAGAAAATACGATGAAGAAATTTATCGTATTAGAGGATGGTACAATGTTGCAAACATTGACTTTAATCTAAGCCAGTTTGGATTTTTCATAGACAATGATTCTATCTTCATGACTGTGCATATTAATGATTTTATCAAATATATTGGCCGCAAGCCTATTGCAGGGGACGTATTCGAGCTTCCGCATTTGCGCGACGAATTTGCATTAAATGATTACGATATAAGTTTACCGCGTTACTATGTTATTGAAGATGTGGGCCGTGCCAGTGAAGGTTTTAGTGCAACATGGTATCCGCATTTGTATAGACTCAAGTGCAAAAAAATTGTGGATAGCCAACAATTTGCTGACATACTCAACAAACCTGCAATAGATGCTAACGGTGATCCAAGTGGTTTAACATTGAGAGAATTACTCAGCACCCACAGTAAAGAATTAGAAATCAATGATCAAATAGTTGCACAAGCAGAGGCCGACGCTCCAAAAAGCGGATACGAAACTAGACAATTTTATACACTAGCTGTGAATGAAACCGGCAAGCCCGTGCTGTCAACAGCAGATGCTAGCAACATTGATGCCAGCAATGCATCCAATATACGTGCAAGTAGTCAAGATGGCGTTCCTGATAGAACGGGTTACACTGGATATCTTGTAGGCGACGGGTTTCCGGTCAACGGTCTTGATTTTGGATTTGGTATACAGTTTCCTGCCACAGCCATGCAAGATGATTTCTTTTTACGCACTGACTTTTTACCTAATAGATTGTTTAGATTTGATGGCTCTCGATGGGTCAAAGTTGAAGATGCTGTGCGTATGAATATGACCAATAACGATTCAAGAAATACACAAAAGACCGGATTCATCAACAACAACAGTTACATGTATACTGATAAAGTTATTGAAGATGCGGTTACATTGACTAAGGGTATCAGTGTAATCAACACTACAATTGATTTTGCAAGAACTGCTCCTTACATTGTTTTAAAGATAGACACATATACTATGGAATATGCTATCGCAGATTATCCAACCATGCTTACTTCTTACAGTTACACTAGTCCGTTGGGTGTAGTGTCTAACAAGATTAGAATTACATTGCCTGTTGTGGGATCTGTACAACAAACTGTTCCTTACGATGGTGTGTGGACTGCAACATTGTACAATGTAAGAATGGCGCAAAAACAAAGCCTTAGCAAGGCGCTTAGACCTAGGGCAGATTTATAATGCAACATTTTTACGACGGACAAATAAGACGTTACTTAACGCAGACAATGCGTGTGTTTAGCAATTTTGTAGTCAAGTACGGTGACGGTACTCTAGTACGCATACCAGTGTTGTACGGCGATGCAGATAGACAAGCCGCAAGTATTATAAGACAAAACAGTGAAAATAAAATAAACAGCACTCCCCGTATTGCTGTATATGTGTCCGAACTTAGTTTGGATAGAGATCGTTTAAGTGACAGTAGTTATGTTGGTAAAATGCATTTTAGAGAACGTGACACTCAAATTGATCCCGCTACTGGTCATGAAACATACAATCAAGCACAGGGTAGAAATTTTACTGTTGAAAGATTAATGCCAACTCCTTTTAAATTAAAATTAAAAGTTGATATATGGGCCGCTAATACAGATCAAAAATTACAAATACTTGAACAAATTTTAGTGCTGTTTAATCCAAGTCTAGAATTGCAAACCACCGACAACTATATTGACTGGACTAGCTTAACAGTTTTAAATTTAAACGATATCAAATGGAGTAGTAGACAAGTTCCCGTGGGTAACGACACGCCAATTGATATTGCCAGTTTGGGATTAGATACTCCTATCTGGATCAGTCCGCCTGCTAAAGTCAAACATCTTGGTGTTATCACAAAAATTATCACAAGTTTTTATCAGGATTCAGACACTAGCCCAACTGGATATATTGACGGATTAGGTGAAGATCTAGCAACACCAACTACCACATTATCAACGTTGTTGTCATCAATGACCACTACAATAAGTCAATATGGCATACAAATTTACAACAAACAAGCTATACTGTTGGGATCAAGCGAAAGCGTAACTCCTCCAGAACCCACATTAGAAATTCCAGTACGTCGTGGTTCCAAAATCAATTGGCAGGAATTGTTTGATCAATATCCTGGCAAATACGTTGCGGGATCCAGCAGATTGTATTTGACTCAACCCAACGGGTCGTCAGTTGTGGGCACTATTGCAATTAATGCCTTAGATGCTAGTATTTTAACAGTTGACTGGGATCCAGATACTTTAGTTACTAACACCGGCATAGACAGCCTTGGAAGATTAGACTTTGAAGGCTCTGTTAATGATAGTCCTGGATATAATGCAAGTACTAGCTATCGTCCTAATAGTCCAGGAACATTTGATGCTATTGTTAATCCATTGACGTTTAATCCTGGCGCAGTTGCCGCTGGCACTAGATACTTAATTATTGAAGATATTGGAAACATTATTAATGCTGATGGTGCAGATGCTTGGAAAAGCACAGGCGGTGCAGATCTCATAGCCAATGCTAACGATATTATTGAATGGACTGGCACACAGTGGCGGGTTATATTTGACAGTGTTCACAAAGCTGATGTAATGATATGGCAAACGAATATATACACTGGAGTTCAATACTTATGGAACGGAGTTTCCTGGGTCAAGAGCTTTGAAGGTGAATATAGGGCCGGCCAATGGAAGATAGAACTTTAACAGACAAAATTATATGTAGTGGAGCATTGATTTGTTCTCAGGATACCAATAGATTTTTATTACTACAAAAAGCACATGGTAAACATGCAGGTACTTGGGGACTAGTGGGCGGCACTAATCTCGTAGGAGAAAATCCATGGCAGGGTTTGCAACGAGAAATGGAGGAAGAGATTGGTACTCTTCCTTATATTAAAAAAACACTTCCCCTTGAAAAATTTGTCAGCAATGACAGTATTTTTAATTTTCATACATATTTTTGTGTAGTAGAAAAAGAATTTATTCCGATACTAAGTTCAGAACACGATGCATGGGGGTGGTTTGATCTTAGTAGATTACCAAAACCTGTACATAGAGGTCTTGATTTAAGTTTAAAAAACAAAGTCATTCAAACAAAAATACAAACTGTAATAGATATCATAGATAGTTTATAAAACAAAAAAGCCGCATTGAGCGGCTTTTTGTTGAGTATAGTTTGAATTAAGCCTGCGCTTCACCCCAACGTAAAACCAAGTTACAAGGAATTGAACTTGCGCCTGACGCACGGTAAACGTTAACAGCTAGCACGTCTGGACCATTAGGATATGCACCTCGGCCGCCCAACACTGTGTTTGTAAGCTCTTTCAATCCGCTTAGATCCAATACACTTTGTGTTCCTGGAGCCGCAATGAACGAGAAAACCTGCTCACCTGGCAATGCATATGGAGGTTGTCCAAACTTGAACGTAACTGTTGTACTTGTAGGTGTAATTGTAGTAGCATCCGATGACTGGTTGAATGTCACACGATAATATTGAGTACCAAAATAAGTTACTAAGTTTGCAGTGTTAACATATGTACTACCCGGGAATATACCACCCTGATTAACCTCAGTACCTACAGTAGCATTGGTGCCTTCCCAACTGGCTTTTTGGAAGAAAATTTGCGAAGTTCTTGTAACTGGGTAACTGTTGGTTACTGTACAAGAGCTAATACCCGACGATGCTCCTGTGGCATTTTTGCTCATTGTTATGTAGTAATAACTAACTGAGTTGTAAACTCCGTAGAAAGTAATAGCACTGATTACTGTGTTTGCTGGAATAAAACCGCCAGTTTGAGCACTGAGTGCTTGTCCTGTTTGTAAACCGTTGGCAATATAAGTGGCATAGTTTGCGGCTGTAATAAACAAGTTAGGATAGTTGTTCAATGTTGACTGCGACGTGCCTGGAATAATTTCAAGAGCTAGTGTACCTGTTGGGAATGCCGCTGTTGTAATAGCACTTGTGGTCTGACTTGCACCACCTGCCCACACTACAGAACCACCAGAAGCAACTTGCGAGAAGCTAGGCAATCCGCCAGCACCTGAAGTTTGTAGTCCGTTCCAAGTAATATCAGTAACGTTGGTTGGATAGTTTTGTGGGTTTAACACACCTTCAATAATCAATCCGCCAGTACCACTGTCAGCTGTAATTTCAAGAGCTTGCAATAGTAACTGCGCACGATTCAACAGATCTCTGTCGCCCAAGTCACCAATTAGTGAATTACTTACACTTGGGGCAAGACGAATCAAGAAAGCTGTTTGTTTGGTAGTAGTTACTTGCAAGTTTGTACTTTGATAGTTAAACAAGTAGCCGCGATCTGAGTCAAATCCACCGTCTTGTAAGAATGCGCTACCCCAGTGACTAATGTTAGGAGTTGCTGTGATGCTACAATATAATACACCTGTAGTGGCGGTATGAGTTCCTGCCGCGCCCGCTGTGAATGTACGTTGACTACCAGCAGTGTATATTGACAAGTTAGTTGCCCTCACTGCACCTGTCAAGTTACCAGCGCCTGATGTTGCGCTCTTGCCAGTATAAGCAATCAATTCGTTATCAATATAAACTGTTCCACTAGTTGGAAATAGTGTTAGATCCGCTACTGGGATGCTAGTTGCCACAGCGTCAATAGTTGCTGTCAACTGACTTTTTGCACCTTCATTCAGCACTTCATAACGAACTGGGCTGTTACCTGAACGCTGATACGCTTCTCTGTTTACGTTGTTGCCTTTGAGTCTGTGTACAAATATGTATTTGCCGTCTGGACCTCGTAGCATAAAATCAATAAATCCAGCGCCGTACCAAGTCCATTGCAAGCCAATCATCTGCATTCTGCCTGGTAAGATATTGAATCCGCTTGGGTTGAAAGGCCCGTTAGATCCGTCGCAACGGTCTATGTTCCACTTACTTTGTGGCACTATATAATCAATGGTTTTTGCAATCTTGATACCCGATGCAGTATTAACGCCGCGATAATCTGGAGTCATGGTCAAACTGGTGTCGTTTGTGATACCAGTAACAATGTGTGTCATTCCGCGAATAACAATACGATCACCCACTGTCAACTGACTGGTAAATCGTGTGTTCACTCCGTTTAATAAATTACTGTCTGGGATTACTGTTACGTTACCAGATATTTGGAATGTGCTTGAACGTTTGCCAACGGCCATGGTCTGGCCGTCATATTGCCAAAATTGCCCGTTTTGATCATCAAATGTGCCTGCACGAACAACGGAACCAGTCCATTTTTCAACAACCACAAAACTTGGGCCGTCTAATGACGCAGTGGTTCCGCCAAGTACGCTTTTGGCAGTTACCGTAAATGTACGTTCATCAACAATGGTAGCCACTGTATACGTGTCCATGTAGCCTGAAGTGAATATGCCCCACAAACTAACAGTAGCGCCCACTTGAAGATTGTGGTCAACGTCATCTGTAGTTACGGTAATAGTACTGCCAATTGTGGTGCCGCTTGCAGTAACCAGTTTTAAATCATAGTTTGGTGCAAACAATGCACCGGTGTTGTAGTTAATGGCTTTACCAGATTGGTAACGAATATATTTTTTGCTCATACGAATTGCTTGAGCACCGTATGCTGGACTACCTGTGCTTAAAATAACACCACCGTCAAGTGGACGATGCTGATAGAACGCATCTGGACGAGCATAAACTACACCACCAAGTGTGCCAGTAATCACGGCGGCGGCTCTACTTGTGTAAGTAAAAGTAGTAGGAGTTGGTACTGATTCAATAAAATATGGACCGCCTGCAACTTTGTGATTTTGTGTGTCGCCCGCATCACTGCTGATAGACACTATAATTGTACTGCCTGGGAGTAATCCGTGAGCATTGGGAAAAGTCACTGTGATAACTGGAGTTGCGGCAGCTGAATATGCAAACGCCGGTGCACTGATTGATGCACCAGTATAAAAACCACCTTTACGCAATTGAATATATGATGTGTACAGTGTGTCACCGTTGGTACCTACTAGAGCTTTTGCATAGTAAGTGAAGCTACTGGTTGACGGTGTTGAAAAAATAGTAAATGATCCTTCTGCGCGGCTAAATCCTGTAACACCTGTGCTGAGACCTTTGATAGTGAATGGTTGTCCAATTACCATACTGTGCAGTGAACTTGTGGTCACTGTGATCAAACTTGCACCAGTAGCGCCGTTGGTTGTGACAGCACTAACTGTCATGTCAGTGCCAGGAATTTCATAAATGCTTGGATAACCACGAAGCATACTGACTGCTTGCCATTTTGTACCCTGTAATCCATATTCAAAGTCAGCGTCAAGCATGGAGTATGGCTGTGAAACACGAGTACGTTCAAACGCATCTGTACCCATTTCCCAAGGACGCACTGTTTGTATTGGTTCTTCTCGGAAAATTTGGATAGCGTCGTTGGCGCTGTGTCCTACACTGCTTACTGCAAGTGTAATTGTTGTGATACCGTCTGCGTTATCCAACACTGTTGTAAAGTTGCTATCATTGGCTCGACTGAAGCTGATTGCAGTATTGGCGTTGGTTGTGTCGGCAAAATTGTAATAAATTATGTTTCGTGTAGTATTGGTAATAATTAACAGTTGATTTAAATCAACTTTACCTGGTACTTTAATCGTGCCTACACCTGCCGCGCCTGGCGTAAAAACATATTGTCTGATCTGACTTTTAGCCATTTATACTATCTCCAATGTATTAAGTTTATTTAGCTTAAATGCAGGGTTCATACTGTAACCTGGGCATTTCAGCGTCCTGTGAAATAAGCAAACATTATGCTGTTTTCCACGTATCTTTTTGTAGCCAACTGACTTGAGTTTGAATTCCATTTTTCGTCTGGTGTTGTGACCGTTGCTGAAGTGAATCTGCCAGTTGATGCAGTGGTTGCGCCAACTGCTGTATTATCTATTGTGCCAGTCACAGCTGGGTTAACTGTTATAGTACCTGTGCCAGTCGGGCTAAATGTTATAGTTTGATTAGCAGTTGTAGCACTGATTTGGCCAATTAAGTTAGTAGCAACACCTGCAGTTCCAAATGTTATTGCTCCGGTTGGGCTGACAGTTACACTGCCGCCGGGGCTAACAATTACATTGCCAGTTGGACTAATTGTGGCGCTGTTGGTAACTGATAGTGTGCTGAATCTACCAGTAGCTGATGTTGTAGCACCAATGTTTATATTGTTAATGTTGCCAGTAACGCTGGGAGACATAGTAACTGTGCCGGTTGGACTGAGAGTTACTGTGCCAGTTGGACTGAGAGTTACATTTCCAGTTCCTGCTAGGCTAACTGTTCCTGCAACATTTAATCCAGTCAGTGTTCCTAAAATATTAACAACACTTGACCCTAAGGTTGTTCGGCTTAATAATAAATCTCCAGATGATCCTATGTAAGATCCTTGCGTTAATTCAAGACGAGATCCAGTGACTGTTATTGTTTGTGTTATTAAATTTCCAGTAGAATCTACAACAAAATATGGGCTAGTATATCCGCTTGCTGATCTAAATAGTTCGTAAACAGTACTCATAAATTTCTCATTAACTCATTATCATGCCGTAGGCAGCGGCCAATGCCGCGGCATATCCAACGGTAACTGCGCTGGATGCCCCTGCTGGTTGTGCTGTCATTCTAACTGTGGTAAATCGACCAGCTAGCGGCGCACCAAGACCAACGCTAACATTATTGATACTGCCGGTTTGTGCTGGATTGATAACTACTAAGCCAGTACCAGTTGGGCTTATACTGATGTTGGCGTTGTTGCCGTTAAATGACACATTGCCAGTTGAAGACAAAATAGTGAATGTTGCAGGTGCTGGTGTTGTTGCTCCAAAAACCACATTATTAATATTGCCAGTCACTGTGGGATTCACAGTTAGTGTGCCGGTTCCTGTTGGACTAATAACAATATTGGCATTGTTTGGACTGAAGTTCACAGTTGACAATGCTGTTAATCCGTTAAATGTACCCGCTGCCGGAGTGATAGCACCAATAACAATATTGTTGATTGCACCAGTAACTGTGGGATTTGCTGTTAAAGAATTAGTCACAGTTAAATCTGTGATAGATCCGCTGGTATTAAGAGTCACAGTGTTTGTTGTTGCGTTCGTAGTAACAGAAATACCGCCAGCTGGTTGAATAGTAAGTGTGTTATTTGTTGAATTAAGACCAATAGTGGGTTGGCCAGCTACTGCTAAGTAGGTATATCCGTTCATACTGATGCTCCAAGTAATATAGATTTCAATTGACTTAAGGCTATCAAATACTCGCCTTGTGTCGATGTTGATTCTATTGTGATAGTAGTAAATTGTGCTGGCGCTGGCGTTGTTAATCCAATAGTTACGTTGTGCATAGTTCCTGGTACAGCTGGATTTATAGTCAATGTGCCTGTGCCAATTGGACTAATAGTTATAGTTTGGCTGTCAGTAAATGTCACATGTCCGTTTGCTGACAAACTACTAAATGTTCCAGTTCGCGGTGTAGTTGCGCCAATACGTACATTATCAACATTTCCCCGCGTGGCAGGATTAAATGTTATAGTACCGCTGCCAGTTGGCGACATGGTTATTTGTTGATTGCCGTCTGTCATAGTGATTGAGCCACTGGCCGACAGTTGTGTAAATGTTCCTGGCTTGTTATTAGTACTGCCAATAGCTACATTGTTTAACGCACCACCGCTGGCTGGATTAACAACAAATGAATTACTAATTGCCAAATCAGTAATACTTGTCAAATTAAGTGTAAGTGTATTTGAAGTAGCGTTTGTTGTAATTGTTAGCGAACCGTCTGTGTTAACAAAATTCATTTTTGAAAATACAAAATCAGACGTTAGTGTGCTTTGTCCGGGCACTACGATATTGTTCACAGCACTTACTATAATAGACCCAGCGTCATCAAGTTCTAAGAAACCGTTGGGCAAATTAGAATTATTCCAGTTTCTCAACACACCCGCTTCACCGCCAAGATTGGTTGTATCTCCCGTTACTGTGGGAATTCCCACAGGATTTAATCTTTCAGAATATGTTGCTTTGAATGTTAATTTGATATCCGCTAGCGGAGTAACACCATCTGGTTGAAAATAGGGCGTTGCTATCAGTGTAATTCTTGAATTGTCAGAAGTTGCTGTGAACTTGACTAGATCTATTCCCAAGTTAAGTCTGCCATAACTCATTACGGACACTTCGTTTACTCGGGCTGAGACTAACAAATTCACGTGCTCAACATCATTGACACCGCGTTCAATTACTATTTCGTAGGCTGCTGTTGAAAACTCGCCGGCCATGAACTGATCAACCACCGTGGTATTAGGCACACGTATTTCTTGCCCTTTAAAGGAAAAATTTGCGCCGTTTCTAAGTTTAAGAGTGTTTCTTAAACCCTTTATAAAAAAATCAGAAAAGTTCATAGAGTCTCGCCATTACAGTGTATTTATTCATAGTCAGGATTATTGGTCAGCCTCTTAAAAACTGCTAAATTACTATAACTAAGGAGTTAAACATGGGTCGTTATTCAGAGTATTTCCAGGATATTTGGAAACTGCAAGCAAATCGCAAAGTGTTAGGGTTGACACTGTTTGGAGTAATTTACGATAATTCAACCCCTTTTACACCAGGTAACAAACTAACAGTGGCCGAAGGCGTTGCTGAAGCACTGTCAATATTGTCAAAAAAGGGTTACGATTTTTTAATTATTGCTGGGCAACCACCCAGCAAAACTCGTAATTTAGATCAAGTGGATTTTGAAAACATTCTTGGTGCAACTCGAGAACTTATGCAATCAACAAATTCTAGAATAAAGAATGCATATTATGCTCCGGGTACAAACAAAAATGACCCTTATGTCAAGCCCAATACAGGCATGTTTGAACGTGCTGGTAGTGAAAACCAGCTGACTTGGGAAGAGATTTACTATGTGGGTGCGGAAATTAATGATGTCAAAGCCGCAACAAAAATGAAGGCAATGCCTATTCTTATCAAATCTGCAAGTACAAAAACCAAAGCATTTGAACTAACACATCAAATAAAAGTCAAAGAGTTTGGCAGTTTGTTGGAGTTTGCTAATTCAATATAAAAAAGGAGCTTAACGCTCCTTTTTTTATACTTCTTCGAAAT
>Ga0304730_1000219_pt1 | contig 50853 bp, 103 predicted proteins | sample M_130628_MF_Meta_FD_190474 | JGI IMG/M metagenome (GOLD analysis project Ga0304730, IMG submission 190474) | Freshwater microbial communities from Lake Montjoie, Canada to study carbon cycling - M_130628_MF_MetaG (v2) (version 2) | ecosystem: Environmental > Aquatic > Freshwater > Lake | place...
GTCATACGAGCCATTTGGAATCCTGTACCGTTAGCATCTCCCGGAGCCGCAACGTAGAATGTTACTGAGTTTGCAGAACCTGGTAAGATATTGAAAACTAAATCAGTTACACCCGGAATTGTGGATTGTAAAGATGATGTTGCACCGTTAATAGAAGCATATTCTGAAGCTGAGAAGAATTTAACATCTTTAACCAAGTTAGGCCAAACTGAAAATCTTCCTGATACTCTTCCAAATACACTATAAACATCAGATACAGTAATATTATTATCACCATTTGCGTCAGCAGTATAAAAATCAAATCCTGTAGGTACGTCTTGACCTAACACGATTCTATTGATTTTTTGTGAATCAGACACAGAGATAATATTTCCTGTTGCCAATGTAGACCCATCAACTCTAATTCTAACATCCCAACTTGTGATATCTATCGGTAAATTTGTAAATGTAAAGTTACCGGCAACATCAGTTGTTGAAGTTGTTACTGTCGTCCAAGATGAGGCAGTCATTAATTTTTTCTCTAAGATAACAGGGATGTTTTTAGCTCCTGAACCTGTTACGTTAGTAAATGTTCCACTATATGAGAACAATTGTTGTAAGAATACCCCACCAAAGTTTTGTAGATTCAATGCGTAATCCATACCCGCTTGAGTTGTAGCTGTTTGTGGGAATGTTTGCACACCTGAAAAAGTCATTGGCGTTGTAGACGTTAACGATGCGAAACCTGCAACGTGAGTTAAGTTTAACTTAACAAACGCACCATTCGGTATCGTAAACGAGGATAAGTTTCCAGTATATGACATTGTGATTGTCACATAACCCACACTTGGGTTATCTACAAATTGTAGATACTGTGCGTAAGAAGCATTCAATGATGTTACAGCGGAAACACCTGAAAAGGTATTTTTGTCGTAAAACACCCTGAATTGTGCTGCAGTAATAAGTTGTGATGTGTTGTTGTAAAAACACAGACCCACATCTGTACTACCCGCAGTTGTCGTTGCTAGTTGATAGGTTGCGTCAAGTGTCACGAAAGCCCCTGTTGTAGTGGGGGTTGGACAAACCTGTGCGAAACCTATTAAACCAACAAACAAAAATAGTAAGGTTACTAATTTTCTCATTTAGGTTTTTTTTTATTTTAATTTATTTACTCTGTTGATAAATATCATAAAAAGACAATATAGAACTAATCTAAACTATTTATTTAAAAAAAATATGAAACATTTTGTAGTAATACTTTTACTTTTATTCAACAATAACGTTGTAGGACAGATAAAAATTGACGATGTAGGTGATGGGTGGGTAATTAAAGTGAATCAAGCCCTGAATTTAATTAAACACGTAGATAGTGAGAAATACAACACATTGATTGAGGTTTGTGACCACGTAACTTTTTGGAATGGAAATTTCTCAACAACCGAAGATTCCCACACAATTATGATATCCCAATCGGATATAATGAAAGGTTCCGTTAATAATGTTGCCGCGGTATTAGTTCACGAATCAAGACATTTATACTTTAGAAAACACGGAATTAAAATGAAAGAAATTGATGAGGAAACAATGGCTTATCTATATGAATTACAATTTTTAGAAAAGATACCGGGTGTTGAACAATTTTTAATTGATAATGCAAAAAGAAGAATGGTTAACCCAAAATAAAAAAGGTTACTTATTTAAAGTAACCTTTCTTGTAACCTTCTTGGTCTTAACCACAGGTCGTTTATATTTTATCTCAACCTCGTAAGGTCCAAATGTACTTTTTGAAGTATCATATCTCCAAATAATTGTCTCGTCTATATCATCATAGACTTGTTCCCACTTTTTTCCTAATTCTTTTACTACTTTACTCATAGGACAAAGATAAGGAATTATTCCACAACTTCCAAAACTTTTTGATTTAATTCATAAGCTCTTGCCAACCTTGTTAAACCAATTCCCGCACCAAATCTTGGGAAGAAGTCCAAAGATAAGAATTCTTCCAATTCTTTCTCAACTCTGTCTTTCCCAAACAACTCAAACAACTTGGAGGAATAACCACCACCTTCGATTGTGTAAAACATTTCTTTCATTTTTATAACATCACAACTTCTTTCAGCAGAACCAATTGTTTCTTGACCGTAAAGAATAACATCCACTTTGTTAAAAATATTATCCGAGTTATGTTTCATATTCCAAAATGGATTTGTTCTGATTGGGAAGTTTTGTAAAGATATTGCTGGTCCAAGTTCCTTCCACATTAAATTTTCGTGTTCATCCTCTAAAATAGACACACCACCATACTCTTTACAAATATCTTCGTAATTCACATCAACCGGTTCATCAAACCCTAAATATTGTAATAATTCAAGTTCCAACGCAACCAAATCTTCCATTGTCCCTTTTGATTCAAATTCAAACATTGGGAAAATTAATTCGTGTCTTCCCGGTATTGGATTTTTTTCCTCTCTATAAGATGTTGAAATACAGAATACACCGTCCCACTCAGGGTTATTTAATAATTCTAATTCCAACCACATTTGTCCTGTTTGTGGTAACGGCCAAATTTCCCCACCATATTCAAATGTTTTTACAGAGTACGGATTTTCACAAGCCGCTAAAATAGATAATCTTGATTGAGTAGGGACCTCAATAAAATTCTTTGTTACAAAGAATGTTCTTAGTTTTTGTACCAATTCGTGGTAAGTTTTTGTTTGTTTCATAGTTTTATATTTAATTTTAATTGTTCACGTATGGGCAAAAAAAAGTCCCTAAAATAAAATAGGGACTTACTTGTTAAGTAATATAATTGTTCGGCGTGTATAATTCATATCGTTTCATTGGTAATAAATATACTATACTCAGATAAAAAATCAATATGTTTTACTTTTTAATTTACAGATTTATATTTATTGTATGAACGATGAACAAAAAGCACAAAAGTACAGTCAACTAACATACAACTTTGATAGATTGGCAAATGAAATCTCCTCAATTAAAGGAGAAAGTATTGATTTAAATCAAGAACAACAATTAAAAATCAGACAATTAATGCAAAAACAAAATGAAATTATGTCTGAACTTCAAAGAATGATGAATTAGAAGTATTTATTGTAAAAACAAATTATGATATTAGCAAAAATAACACCACCTGTTAATTTTACAACACAAGTAGGCCCTTTTAGTTCTACAACTATTACTTGTGAATATTTGGCAACCGCAACTGCGGTATATAAGCCAGGTGATGAAACAAATCCTTTTAAAGTTATGTTTGGACATTTTGTCTATAACGATGAAGTAGACCCAACTAAAAAAACAGGATTTAAAAACGATTATTTTATGAATACAACACTGACAAGTCAAGAATTATCAAATTGGGGTACTGATGATAAACAAATGGTGTTAGCAGTTGTAAAACATTTAAACTTATCAGTTGTTGAATACGTTACAATTGATTTCTTAGTTAATTTTCCATCTTAATATGAAAAAAATTGTTAAATTATCAGAAATAGACTTAACCAACATAATTAAACGTGTTATGTTAGAGTCCGACGAATATTATAACCCTGACAGAATGTACAGAAGAGAATCTATGGTTGCCAGAATCCAAAGAGGACCTAAATTTCTTCATAGGTATGTAAAATCATTACCACACTTAAAAAAAGAAGGTTCTGATGAAGTATGGACTAAAATACCACAAGTTGTTTGGCAAAATTTGTAATATGAAAATAGTCATAACAGAAAAACAATTAGACACTATTCTAACAGGTGTGTTCTTAACTGAAGATAAACACCAATCTAAAGAAGTCAAAAAATTAATTGAGTGGTCCGTTAAATTTATGGGATGTTACATATTCTTAATTAAAAACGGAATTAAAATATGTCCACCGGAACATATTGACGCAATATGTAGAACTACTCATCTATCTGATAAAGCATTATATGACATTGAACGTGATATGGCTAAATGGTTTGGTGTTAGTAAACACGATATACATAACGCATTTAAGCAATGGAAATCACTATAAAAAAACCCCCAATTAAGGGGGTTTTTTATTACACAAACTCTACTTCGTTTGTTTCCGGATTCCAATCAACAGTCATTGGTTTTTGAGTGTAGATGTATCTTTCATCTAAAACCGCAGAGTTAAAGTGATGTGTATCGCCTTTTCTAACGTAACCATATCCGGTGTGGATGTGCCCAACATTATGAAGTTTAACATTCAACCTTTCTAATCTCTCAACTAATAACTCACAACCTAAATTATCGTATCTTCTTCCATCAACGGTATCCAAGATTCCAAACGCTGGTCCGTGAGTAAGTAAGATGTCAGTATCATCAGGGATTGCTTCCCATTTACCAGCTAATGATATACCATTTTTTTGAAGGTTAAAAGCCCAATCGTGAAACCAAGGCTGCCAAGGACTACCATAGATTTTTACTTCTCTTTCATCACCAACTTTGATTATCAATTCACTATCTTGAAGATATGTAATTCCTGAGTAGAAATCTAAGATTTCTTTTACCTTCTCAACATTGTCTTGGAAACCCAAATCGTGATTTCCGGCAATGAATACCTTGTGAGTGTAACCTTCTATGTTGTTGAACCACTTACAGAACTCTCTGATTTCGTGCTCGTAACCCATAGATGTTAAATCACCACTATGTACTAGTAAATCTCCACCAGGTAAATCCCCAGTTATTTGTTTGTGCTTGTTGTGAGTATCACTCAGCATCGTAACTCTCATAATTTCTATTTTTTTTCTTTTTCGTCTTCTTTTTTAATGTCGTCATTATCGTCCCCCCAATTCATCCAATCCTCACCTTTATAGTCAGGATGATTTTTCATCATATTATCAATACCTTTAACCCAAAAAAACACAATTACAACAAGAACTAAAAACATTATTCCATAAACTTTCCACATATCTTATTTTTTTAAATTTAATCCCACCATCCTTCGATGTTCTCTTCCATTATTTTGAATAACAATTTTCTTGCTCTGTCGTGATTTATATGTCCGATATTCATAGCGATTCTTTGTTTTTTATCGGTACTGATGTTATCGTGGTCTTCTAATGTAAAAATACCTTCACCATTTATTACTCTTTTGTAAATTAATGGATATTTTTTGAAATAATCGTCAAAATTCTCTTCTAATAATCTTGATTCCCAAGAACTATAACCCTCTTTACCCTCTACCGGTTCAAACCAATGTTTGGTTGTATGATAATCCGAGTATTCTGACGAATAAAACTCGTCTTGAACTAAACCCATCAATTTAACACACAATCTCATTCTTTTAGCGTCTAACTGTGCTCTAGTATGAAAGTCTCTACGTCCAATATATTCAGCTTGCCCTGATAATTTATGTTTCATAATATCAAAGATGTAATGACTATCCCAATTTCGGTCTTTCCATATGATTGGGAACCAATAAATTAAGTTTTTCACACCCATTTTGATATATTTATGGTAATATTTACCATCGTGGTCCCACCATAATGGTATGAAACGTAATTTTCTTACAATCCACAATTCTTTTTCTCTCTTGTCCGCCCATTCGTCGAATATGTCTTTTTCTGGTTCCATTTTTAATATTTTTTTACAAAGATAACACTTTTTCCGTCTGAGACAAACAATTTTCATTAAAATCTCTGTTAAATGTGATTTTTAGGTCTTCCGTCATCTCAAAACGCCATTTGTTCATAAAATTATTGAATAAGTTGATACTATATTCAATGTGTTTGTTGGTTTGGGATGAAAATAACACTTTATTTACCCAATTGAACTCTTGGTGAATTTGATATACGTCCATAATTACTTTTTACCGTAAAAATTTTCAAATTGTTTCATTACTTGACTTATATCCGGCATTTTACCCATATCAGGTAATTTTGAGGGATTCATACCTCCCATAGGCATTACATTTTTAAGTTCTGTGAAAGTTTTAAAGAGTGTTTTACCGTATTTCTTCCACCAATATATAATACACCCGCAAACAGCGATTTGTACTATAATAAAAATCGTTAAGATAACATTTAGATACATAGTTTTTTTCTTAATGATAAGAACTTTATTGATAAAGGTCAAATATTAAACTATATTTATCATATATGAAGAAAGCCTTTGAATTTTTCCTGAACAAGATGTTAAAAAAAGAAATTGACCAACTTTTTGGGGTTGATAGCGTAATTGTGGTCAATTATATCAAATATTCCACAAATAACAAATCGTTAACAATAGATTGCAAGCTTTTAACCACAGACCCGGAGATATGTATAGAAACATACCCCGTAGGTTTGGAATTATTAGTTATTGATAGTTGGAATTGGATGGGTTGTAAGGAAAATATCAACTTAACCCACTCAATAGACCTTAAATAAATAAGTATAAATCAGAATGTATTAAACCTTCCGTAACAAACTCATCAAACACGTCTTGAACGACCTCAGAAAAGTTTTTTTTAGGGTCATTATTTTTAATTCTAGTTACTTCATTTGAGAATTCTTTGAATACTCCTGAAATATGAGCGAAATAGTACATTTCCTCAACGTGTTCTTCGTTTGACATAAAAAAAAGGGGGTTTTAATTGTTTAATATACGTATAAATATACGGTATTTATAATTTTTAGTCAAATATATTTGATTATTTATTTTTTTAGTATTATCTTTATAAAAATTAGAAAAAACATATGAAAAAAATTCAAACAGGTGATAACGTAAAGGTTCACTACACAGGAAAATTAGAAGATGGGTCAATTTTTGATACTTCATTAGCTGAAGGTCGTGAGCCATTAGAAACTACACTAGGACAAGGTCAATTAATTAAAGGTTTTGAAGCTGGATTAATAGATATGATTGTTGGTGAGAAAAAAACAATTGAGATTGAGTCTGCCGACGCTTACGGTGACCACAATCCTGAAATGATTAACGAAATTCCAAGAGCTCAGGTTCCTGAAGGAGTTAAAGAAGGTGAAATGTTACAAGGTATGGGTCCAATGGGTCCTGTTAATGTTAAAGTTGTTGAAGTTAAAGAAGACACTGTTGTTCTTGACGCAAACCACCCATTAGCCGGTAAAAAATTAATCTTTGAGTTAGAAGTTGTTGAAATTTCTGAATAATTAAAAAGGGACTTTAAGTCCCTTTTTTTATTTATACATTTTATTAACATCTTTTGGGTGGTCTCTTTCATATTGTTTAAGAACTTTACCTGATTCTGCGTTTGCATCATCTTCACTTTTACCTCCAATATCCGGACCTTTAGGACTACCTAACACGGTTCTATCATATTCGTGATACCATTCGTGTGACAATGTTCTTAAAATATCTCTATTCATTCTACCTTTAGATAAAACCAATAATTCACCCTTAGAATTTCTTTGACCTGATGTCATACTACCTTTACGTTCACCTACAAAAATAATGGTAACGTCTTTTTTTAATGGATATTCTTTTTGTAGATATTTTATAAAATCACTAAAGAATGAATAATTTTCTTTAGGGATGTCAGAATCTATATGTTTAATCGTAACTTTCATATTTATAAATATAACAACATTTGTTACTATTTATATATAAATAAAATTTAAGATGGCTAAAAGATTTATTATTACTGAGGAAGAAAAAAACGATATTAAATCGTTATATAATATTAATGAACAAGAATCAACAACCGGTGACGGTAGTTTTCTTATGAAAGCGTTTGAAAAATTTATGTTTCCGGAGACCGGCTCGACTGAAAGTAAATCAGGAAGTTCATATCTAAACGATACAAGTTCAGGGTCTGTGGATTCTAAATGGGTAAACGTTACAAAAAAAGTAATTGATAACTTTGAAGGTGGCTATTGGAACCCTAAATGTGGACATCAAACTAAAGGAATGGGTAAATCAACTGAAACTATGTTTGGTCTTGATAGATATAATGGTAATATTGAAAGTACACCTGAGGGTAAAGAATTTTTTGGACTTATTGATAAAGAAAAAAATGATTTAGGTATGCAACAGTTTTGTAATACTTGGAAATGGAATTACAAGGGGGGTCAACTTGAGGACACATTAAAAACTTTAGCCGCTAAAATAATGAAACATCAGTATGATAGTAATTCACAAAATTTTTTATCACCTGAACTTAAAAAACGTGTTGAGGCGAATGATAGGTTATTGATGCACTTTTCATATGCTTGTTGGAATGGTCCCGGATTTTTTAAAAAATTCGCAAAAAGTTTAGAAGATGGTGTTAAGGCAGGTAAATCTGATGAAGAATTAATTCAACAAGCGGTTGCCGATAGAAAAAATACGTCATTATTAAATCAAGATAAAGTCGCGGCAGTTATTACAAGTAGTAATTTAAATTTAGCTTAAAACAACAAAACCGACTGATGTCGGTTTTTTTTATATCAAATGTAATAGAACATAACTTAATTTGTATCCGGCAAAGGCCCCTAATGCAGATGGTATCGGAAACACAATTAACTTACCCAAGTCAGTCACGTATTTTGGACGGTTTACAATCTTACCCATATAGAAGTAATATATTATATACCCCATCAAAACCGCAATATCTGTCCGTGTTGCAATGAAAACCACCAATGTAGCACCCAAGAACCCAAAGGTAAAATTATCTCTTACACCTTCCCAAACTTCTTTATTTGAAGCACTTTCGTACTCCTTAACTATTTTTTTAATTTTTACTTTATTCTTTTTAAAGTAATTATTGTCTTCCGTCTGTTGATTCTCCATTGACTTCTACTTGTTTATATAATTCTTGTAAATTTTGTTCATCTAACTCTGATGTTGTGAATTGTTCGTTTGTTAATTCACACAGATAATGGTGGTGAATCACATTGTATGTCTTTCCCTTATAATCCAATGTGGATGGTTCCGACATTAGTTTCATTTCTTTTCCGGTTAATGGACTTTTCATATCTAATTTAATATCCAATTAATTAACGCATTCATTTGATATTGTTCTTCTCTTATTCTGATATGGTTTTGAATATTTTCAACATTAATCTTGTCATATTTACTTGGATTATTGACCATATCATCTAAATCTTCAGTATGTTTTAACATTTCTTCGTACTTTTCTCTAATTTCTTTTTCTGTTTTCATATTATTTGTTCTTCTTTACCATCGTTCCAAACGATTTTACTTGTTTTACTTATTAAATCCGTAATAATTTTATAAAAAGGTGAGTCACTTCTTTTTTGGGTTACGGTTTGATTTTTATCATCATAGATATAACTCCAAATGGAATTATAGTAAGAACCTGTTATTTTCTTTTCAACAACTCTACCTTTATCATCCACCTTTTCATTAACTATCATAATAGTATTTCAATTGTTATACCTGCTGGTCCTAATGATAGGTTGTAGGTGTTAAATCTGTTATCGTTTAACCATCCATACTTTTTGAAGTTAAAGATGATTACATCTTTTCCTTCGTATTGTGCGTGGACGGCATTTGTTTGGTAATCAATCGCCGGATGAGACACAAACCCATTTTTAACCGGATTTATAAACTCTTTTTCCAATTCCCGTGTCTGAATATGAATTAACATTTTTAATTGCTTAAAGGTGCTTTAATTGTTGGATGTGATTGATAGTTCTCAATTTGGAATTGTGCAATTGATTGATACTCCATATCGATTCCGGTTATTGGGCAAGGTGAGAATTTTAATCTTGGTAATGGGAAAGGTTTTCTTGAATGATGAGGTATTTTATACCATTCATATTCACCACTTAACCCACCACCAAACGGCATCAATTCATCAACAGCTTTATTATAATTTTCTTCACCCATCTCTTGTTTTAACAATTCTGTTCTTTCTTCGTGAGTATATTTTCTCCCTATCTGTTCTTTGGCTTGTTCAGTATGATTTGAATATAAATGAACATCTCCAAGATTTCCAATCAACTCATCAGGAACCATATTAACTTCTTTTGCTATTATTTCCAATAACAATCCATAAGAAGCAATGTTAAATGGTAAACCTAAGAATGTATCTACTGAACGTTGATTCCACATCAGTGAGATTGCTCTGGTTGGGATATTTCTTGGTGAATTATTTAATGTTTTCATTATCTCAGTTTCTTTTTTCCCTTGACAAGATAACTCCCAAAGTAAAGCAGCACTATTTCCATCTGTACTTTCAATTGATTTAAAAGCTAATTCTATCCTTTCTTTCGGACTCAACTCTCTTGTATAAATTTGAAATCCATAATGACAAGGTGGAAGAACCATTTGGTCTAATTCTCCAACATTCCAAGCATTAACCATTAATCGTCTACTATCCGGATTGGTTTTAAGGTCGTTGATTAGATTTTGAATTTGGTCTATTCCTCCAACATATTTGTCAAACTTATCATCAATTACTTTAGCAACTTGAACTGGGCAAAAAGAATCATTATAACCAAGTGTTATGTTTTTATAGTAAACTTTTTTACCTTCATCTTCATCACTGTAAAGAGATTGGTCAGAATCCTGTATTGGTGTTGTTAACCACTCAGTACCATTAGCGAATGAATGTAAATCGCTCCACTTAACAGTCCATCCATTATCAGTTTTGTGTAAAAAACCTGTTTGTTTGGTATCTTTCCATCCACCCCAGTTACGCCATTGGAATCCATATATTTTTCCTAAATTACCCCACTCCTTAGCAAACTCATCATCAACTTTAATTCTTCTAATGAATTCATCAATATTGGCAACCCTTTCTGTTCCATCATCTAACCGAATACCGGCAACATTACCTTTATTAAATTCATTTTCAAAATTCTTATAAGCATCACCATTCCAAATATTACATCCATTATCAACCAACCATTTGATGTTTGTATTCCCCTGAAGGAACCAAAGAAGTTCTGTGACGATTGATTTCCACGGCATCTTTTTGGTTGTAAGTAATGGGAATCCTTCTGACATTTTATGTCTGATTTGTCTTCCGAACACAGAGATTGTTCCCGTTCCGGTTCTGTCTTTTTTCTCAACACCATTATCCAAGATGTCTTGTAATAGTGTTTGGTATTGTTTGTCTATGTTATTCATCTTCTAATTCTCCATCTAATTCAAGGTTTTCACCTTCTTCAACTTTAGTATCAATGTATTCACGAAGTTCTTTCATATGTTGTAAAAACCCCAATCTTAATCTGTGGAATTCCTCATCTTTGATTTCATCCCAATGGGAATAACTTTCAAAGCAATAGTCAATTCCTTCGTTATCCATTCGGTAACTAACCGCTTGCCAATTTTCTAATTCATCGTATGTCATAACTTTTTTTTAATAATCTGTTTCTTTATAAATTTTATAATCAAAATACCAGGGACTTGGTTCTCCCTCGTTTTCGTTTTTAACAATTTCTTCGGCAGCCTCTTTAGCCGATTCGTAACTATAATACGACTCCAAGAACTGACGAGAATCCACATCAATAAATGGTTCACGGTGACTATTTCTCCAAACTATAATATACATAATTTTCTTTTTGGTGTTGGTTCATAATAATCATTTTCAAAATCAGGTTCAATATCTAAATTATATTCCATTCCGGTTTCATAGTTATTAGTAAACCATAATTTATATCTTTCTTCGTAAGTCAATTCCTCACAACAATTCTCACCCCACTTTTGGTAGAAATCATCATCGGTTAATAACATATTAACAAATTGGTTTTTACCCCATATTACGTCCGGGTCAGCATCGGGGTCAGGAGCATCCAAAAATTTATGAAATAATCTATCAGTCGTATTCATCGGAATAATATCCGGGTTAGGTTCACCACCACGTAATTGATTTAGAATCTCTTGGTTAATTACATTTTGAACTTCTTTGAATATCTCAGAAGTTAATTCGTCGTGTTCTTTCTGTTTTTGAATTTCCCTTTCAAAAGTTTCCGGAGTTAATTGATGTAAAGAATCCATATTAAACCATTGGGTCGGTATCGTAAAAACTTTATACCCATCCAATGGATTACCTTTGATTGTAATTCCGTCCTTTATGTATTCGTAAATTGCGTTATCCATTTTTTTTATTTAAGTATTTTAATGTTTTATCAATCGTGTCATATCTGTCCCAACAGTCGTTCCATTTTTTAATTTCTTTATTTACAACATCCTCGGGAGCTCTATCAGAGAAATCTTTATTATCCAACTTGGTTTTTAGTTTAATCATAAACCCTTCCAAGTATTCCATTTCTTTGATTAGTTTTGTTGTGTCAATGTCTTCAGTAATATCTCTACCCGGAACAGAAACAAATACTTCACCACCGGATACCTTAAAAGACCAACCCGTTAAACGATATAATATCATTTCATCTTCCGTCATCTTTTTTTTTTATATGTCTCCGACATTGATGTCGGGGACATCGTTATATTTTGTTCATCCACAGGTAATACTCAGTGGTATTTGATGACCCGGTTGAGATATCCACAAACTTGGTTCCCAATATGGTTCCATTAACAATGTTGTTTGATAATATTGAACCACTTAAATTACCCCAAGTTGTTTCGTATAAACTTAAGTTATATCCCGAACCGGTTGGTGTTAAATGATATGTTGATTGATAACCATTAAACTTATATGTTGATGAGGTTAAAAACACCAACGTATCGTTAGTCATCATTACCTGACTTGTTGGCCCAACTCGGTAATAAAATATATGCCAAGTTTGCCCAACTAATGATTGGGTTGTTGTTGTTCCACCATTGGATGGTGGTGGAGTTACAATAATTGGGTCGGTATTACTAATAGGTCCTTCACGTAGTTCAGGAACATAACACGATGTTAACACTAAACTTAATAATATAATTAACTTTTTCATCTTAGTCTAATATTTTTTGTAATTTTTGCCAATAACCTTCTTCATTTTGATATCTATGAACCACATCAACTTCATTAGGAAACCCTAACGATAATTTTCTCATATTTTCCAAATCAGCACTAAAAATAGTTTGAAATAAATTTGACATAAACGACCCTGATGTACCTCTCATAAAATACACAAATTCTAATTCTGTTTTTTCCATATTCTTAATTTATTAATTCGTCTATATCTATGTTATTATCCTCTAAAATGTCGTAAATTTCATCAAAAACAGCATCAATCCCGTCAAACACATCGTTATGTGTGTTATCAATATCTTCATATCTGTTTTGAATTTTTTTTCTTAAATTTCTTGTTATGTCAAATAATGCGGATGCCATATCCAAAGATTTAACAGCTCTCAAGTGAGCCATTCTGTCATCAGGGTCGTTTAAGTTATACGATAATGTTGCTTTCATATTCTTGTTGTTTTTCAAATTGTTTTCTACCAATACATTTAGTTTCTTCTTTTGTTTCCCACAGACCACCTCTTTTATCCGGAGGTATCATATGACAATTGTGGGACTTGTCGTGTTTCATTGAATGCCCAATAATCATATCGTTAAAATGATTCCTAACTACCCAAGGACATTCTTTACAAGATTTTTTGTTATCCATTTGTTATCAGAATTTAATAAATACTCACCAACAAAATCATTCCCACGACCCCATTCATTGGGTGCGATTAACGATAATGTTAATTCTCCGGCAAAGTTATATAAAAAATATGACTTTCCAACTATCGGCTCAAAAGAAATTTTAGATTCCCATATCATTATTGATGTATTGTACTCATCATACATCTTTTCAATCTTTTCTTTTATCTCTTGATGTTCTCTATTAAAGACATCCATCATCTTTTTTGATGCCAAACTTCTAAACAAAGGAACATTAGGTAAATCAAAACCTTGACCACCGGCACTTGTTGGATATGACTTTAATTTTGCGTCGTAACCGTCTTTCTCACACCAAACAACTATATCAGGTTTCTTTCCCATTTTAATCCAAATAATTTAAATTTGACCCTTCTTCAATCATAATCTCACAACCTAATAAATCCGACAGTTGTTCAGAAAGTTTACTACTTCGTAATGAAGCGTTGGTTGTCTCATATTTTATAACAACAAATAAGGCAGGACAATCGTCCACCCATTTATCATTTTCGTCTAATTTATGTCTCCCCCACACCTTATATGATTCAATCTTTGCTCCGGGACAAAAACATTCCAACGCTTTCTCAAACATTTCTCGTTTCATACCACAAGTATAATAAAAATATTTTTAATAAAAAGTTGTTGTAATAAGATTTTTTGTATATCTTTGTCCAATATTAATAATCTAAATCATTTAAAAATGGGAAAACCAAGTTCAAAAGGAAAGTATGTAGTTAAAACGGGTCTTTACGACATTTATGTATTGGCAACAAAAAAACCGGACACAACAAAAAAACACGGATATTCAATGACCTATGATTTCCGAATCTATAAATCAGGTAAACTTGTTGAGAAAGGATTAAAATCCAAAGATGCTGCCGTTGCAAAAGCATTAACATTAGTTCCAACCAAACAAAAAGCATAATGAATTACGGAAACGAGTTTAAAAAGTTCGCAATGAGCGACAGAGGTATCTCAGGTCTTAGTTTGGATTACTACCAAAAACACATTGAGAGTGTAACTCCATATATTTTGGAAGAAAGAGAGATGAGAGCAACTCAACTTGATATTTTCTCCCGACTTATGATGGACCGAATTATTTGGGTTTCAGGACCGGTTGAGAGTCAGATGGCATCAATCATCCAAGCTCAACTTATCTTCTTGGAAACCACAGATAAAAAAGACATCAGTATGTATCTTGATACTCCGGGAGGTTCGGTATTATCAGGTCTTGGAATCAGAGATACAATGAACTACATCAAACCGGATGTTGCAACATTAAATGTTGGGATGTGTGCGTCAATGGGTTCAGTATTGGTATCATCAGGAGCCAAAGGAAAAAGAAGTTCATTAATCTTCTCAAAGATTATGACACATATGGTGTCTCACGGAACACAAGGAAATGTTCAGGACACTCGTATCAACCAATTTGAAGCGGAGAAATATAACTATATGTTATTCAAAATCTTGGCGGAGAACTGTGGGAAAACATTTGACGAGATGTATGAGTCATCAAGAAATGATAAATGGTTCAACTCGGATGAGGCGAAAGAATTTGGTTTAATTGATAACATAGTTGGATTAGAGACAAACAAATCTATGACAGAAATGATGGTTGGATTTGAAGATTTTTATAATAAAGAAATATTAAAACGATAAACTTATGAAGAAACTATTAAATTGGTTATTTGGTTACTTACCACCTAACAACTTGGAAAACATTTTAATGTAAAAAAGAAACCCTCAACTAATCTTGGGGGTTTTATCTATTTAGTATTATGAGAAACTATATAAAACTTGAATCCATTTATCCCAAAGAATTATTATTTGGTGAATACACTCTTAGACACGATATTAAACCAAATGATTTAACACCCGAAATAATGGATTTCTACGGATTAAATTTACCGGAAGACTACGAATACCCTTCAGTATCTTTATATAAGTTTAACGAGAGATTATGTGTTATGGATAGTGGTATTTTAGTGGAACATACCAATAAATTCTTTTTAGAAAACGCCAATGGTAAAATACTAACTTTTGGTTTAGGTATTGGTTATGTAATCTTTCCATTGTTAGAGGATGAATCAATTACCTCAATCACCATAGTAGAAAATAATGTTGAGATTTATAATTCCATATCACCATTCATTAAAAAATACGATACCCAAAATAAGGTCAATATTATTATTGGAGACGCATTCGCCTATCACGAAAAAATTGCAAATGAATATTTTGACATTATCTACTTTGATATATGGTCCCGAGTAAAACCTAACATTGTTGATGAGTTCAACCAATTAAAACCGTTGTACCAAAATAACTCTAATCTTATCAGATATTGTTTTCAAGATTTATTTGAAGGAGGAGTTTTATTTAAATAAAAAACCCTCCGGACAGGAGGGAATTTGGGTCTTGATAGTTTTAATATCTTATATAATAAAAAATTCTAGAAATAAAAATCTAGAAATATATTGCTCTAGTTTTTATAAATATCTTAAAAAAATAAAAATTCAGTTAGAGTAAAAAAAAAATTAACGTCTTCTTCCACCTGAACTAAAATATGGTGCGGTAAATCTTGGTGGATTATAATAATGTACCGGGTAGATAATTGGATTGTAATAATATGGTGTGTAATAATGATTAAAATGATAAACACGTTTTGGTCTTGGTTCAGGTGTTTGACGAACACCGTAAGCATATACCATAGCCTGATAACCTTCACAAGAAATTAATAAGACCAACAATAAAAGTAATAATATTTTTTTCATAATAGTTTAATTAAAAAATCCAAGTTCCGAAGTTTTTTTACCGGTAAGAGTCATTGCGACTTCTTTTAGAACGGGTTTCAAATCTTTATACGGGATACCTAATTGAGTGGAGACATTATGGATAACATCAGAACTAACCGTCAACTCTTCAGAATAATTATCATACACAAAAACAACATTATCATCGTTATCCAAAAAATAAGTATCATTACCTTCTGGCATATCTAATTCATAAAGTTCCCCTATGTATTTAGATACAATGCTAACCAATCTACTCTCAACAATTAATAGTTTCATATATATAAATATCACTAAATTTTCCATTATAAAATAAAAAATCACCAATTAAGGTGATTATTTTCCACTAAAAGTGGTATTTTGGCAAATATTTTCCACTATTCTATTGTTTTAATCGGTAAATTAAAATTCTTTTGGAACCAATCCTTAAATGGTTGATACCATCTATCACCAAAAAGAGTGTCTAATTGTTCCTTTTTACCGTTATTATCAAATTCCAACATTGGTGATTTTTCAACCCATTCATCAACCATCTTTTGATTATGATGAGACATTTCTTCACTATAAAAATAATCTTCACCATACCATCTAAATAGATTCTCATCATCATCATAATCACCAATATAGAATGATATTCCATAATCTACTTCATTACCAAAATCATCAGTACCGTATGTCCAATGAATATTATCAATATCAAACATACTGTTAATATGTTTCATCACTAAATCGTAGATTCTATCTTCTGATATTATAAATTTCATATCTATAAATATAACAACGAATCAATTTCTTTACCAATCTGTTTATAGACCGGACAATCCTGATGAGGTTCTCGTTTTCCAATAGGTGTCCCAATCACGGTCACCCCAAGTCGTTCAAATTTTTGATAGTATTTTTTTATTTTAGGGTAGGTTATTTTTTTAATACCACCCCAACCCCAAGAACCCTGAACCACGTATAATTTAGAGTTGGGAAATTTAACACAAATTAAATTAACAAGTCGTTCAATACCCAAATCATTATAACGGTCATTGGTCCCAATACATATTACAACGTTCTTAACTTCAGGTGAAATCGGGTAATTTTGAACCATTTTTATTAGTACAGGGATGTTAATACCACCTTTCCATAGTCCAACACATTTTTTTATTTTTTGTGAATGTAAATCAATATATGGAGTTTGGGAATCTCCTATAATAATGTTGGGATATGTTTGACCATATCCCAAAGATGAAAGTAGTAATAATATGAAAAAAAGTAATCTCATTATTTTAAAGGGATTTTTCCCGTAACACATATTTGAGATGGGACATAGTGAGCCCCATTTATTTTTTCCGCGTAAGGAACTCTAGCTAAATTACCTTCATTATCTCTTGGTCGTAAATCAGGTAAGTTAAAATATTTTTTAAAATCACCCCCGAACCCACATCCAATAACCGAATATAATTCCGGATAGTCATCAACCTTTAATAATCTACCATCACAAAATTTCCATCCTTTGGTTTCCCAGTTATGTGCAAATTGCATTATTGTTCCTATTTCGTATTCCATATGTTTTTTTTTATAAGTTAATTACCGTACCAATTTTTAACCGTACCATTCCATAAAATATATTTTATATCACAGCTCTCTTTGGTGAAGAATGGATAGAATCCCTCAAGGTTAGTTTGAAAATTATCCATCACAATCACCCTATCATTTTTTAAGACCAACTTTCTCTCAAAAGTTTCAACCTCATAATAAGTTGTTTTAACTCCTTTAAGAATTATTTGGAACTTACCTAATTTATTAACTCTTACAATAAATGATGCGTCCGGATAAATCTTTTTAACAACACTCCGTAACACTTTTATTTTATCCATTATTTACTTGAGACTAAGTAATACGTTATACCTTCTCTTTTGAATAAAACATTTCTTGGGTTATCTACACTTGGAGCCGTACTCCAAGATTCCGTTAAGCCTTCAAGACCATCTATCGGTTTCATTATACATTTTTTGTCTAAGAACTTAATTGTTCTTGTGATTGTTGATTCTTCCATTTTAAAAATATAACAATATTTTTAAAATAATCAATCATAAAACATTTCTAACAGGTAAATCATACTTATCCTGAAACCACTCACCTAACAATTCTCTAAAATGAGTTCTACCAACGCAAAACATATTTTGAATCTCATCCTGTAAACCCGCATTATAAAAAAGAACTTCGGCATCAACGGAATATCCAAATGACTGTTGAGCAGATACCGGTTTAATCCAACCCGGGTCTTTTTCATCCGGGATTAGTTCCCCGTAACAAAACATATCAAAATATTTGAATACCAACTTTTTCATTTGACAAAGATACAAATAAAATTTGTTATTATCCAAAAAATATATTATATTTGCCCTATGGAAAAAATAATAAACTCGTTAATAAATAATTGGACAAAGGGTGTGGATACCTACACCCACAATGGTTCCACTTGGTTAATATTTACCGATTCCAAAAAATGGGTAATTGAACTAACCGATTCTAAAACTCTGTGGTATAACTACAACTTCTTCAAACAAATATTTGAGTTCACTTCATTGGATGTTGTGGAGCATCAATCATACATCACCAAATGGGTGGAAGATAATGTTATAAATAAGGAATTAACTTATGCCACACTCTTTAGAGATGCTCGGGATAGAAAACAACAATTTGAAGACGCACTTGAAAATGGGGTGAGACGCACCGATAACTGGCTTGGTCGTGATATTTCCATCATTGAAGATACCATTCAAAATGGGATAAAAGAAACTCGTCCGGAAATAAACATTACTGAAGGTGAAGTTGATGACATCATCCAAGATGGTGTGAAACATACTGCAAGAAATAACGCTTGTGCTGATTGGGAAATTGAAGACACAATTCAAAATGGTGTGAAGGAAACAATTGAATGTGATTGGAGTATTCCTAAATATGTAATTGATGAGGTTGTTGATGAAGGTGTGAAAGAAACCATTTTTGCCTTTGTAGGTGGTTCTACTTTAGCTGAAGATGTCCTACAAAATGGTGTGAAACACACCGATATTGGTTGGCACCAATGTAATAACGTTGACGACACAATTGAAAAGGGGGTGAAGGAAACCAACCACGTTGATGTAATGAAATTTTTTGATAATAAAATGGAAGACACATTACAAAATGGTGTGAAGGAAATCAAAGCCGATTCAAGTCAAAACCCAATGGGTAATGTAGATAAGGTTATTGAAAATGGTGTGAGAGATACACAGAGTAACCCGTATGAGAATGAAAGTTGGATTGAAGGTGTTATTAAAAATGGTGTGAAAGAAACAAAACAAAAAAAAAATGCGTATCTGGTTTTAGGTACTAGAGGTAGAGAACTTATTTTAGAATCACATCTTGTCATTAGAGATGGTGTGAAGGAAACCAATTACGACACAGATAACTATACTGATGATGTTAAAGAGGTAATTAGAGAAGGTGTTAAAGAAACTTCCCATCGTCAATTCCTCAAAACCTATGATGTTAAGGATACCATTCAAGATGGAACTGAACACGACCGTTGGATTTTGGATGGATGTGCCGACCCTGTTGATGTGGTTCTTGATAATGGTGTGAAAACTTCTCACCCACGTCAATATGTTGGATATATTGATGATATAATTAAAGAAGGAGAAAAAATAAATGGAACTTACGCTGGCGGTCAACGTCAAAGTGAAAAATGTAAATCCGTTGTTGAATATGGAAAACAAATTTGATATGAAAAAAATATTTACGATTTATTCGTTAATGACATTTGTCTTAATAATGTTATTAATATCCCCAATCATATTTGTATCTTCATTTTTTGGTGTGAAAGGAACCAACTTTAGTTACCGGGTGGTTAACCTGTGGGCAAAATCTTGGTTCTTCTTAATTGGTGTTCGTCACAAAATAATTTACGACAAACCTCACAATAAGAATAAACAATATGTTTTTATCTCAAACCATAAATCCTATATGGACGCACCATCAATTGCGTTGAGTATCAATCAACCTTTTAGAGTTTTGGGTCAACACGAAACATCATCAATACCTTTATTGGGTTACATTTGGAAAACCTGTGTGATTACAATTAAACGAACCGAGTCAAGTAGTCGTGTTGAGAGTATCAGAAAATTAAAATCAGAAATATCAAAAGGGATTTCAATATTTTTATTTCCGGAAGGTAAGTTTAATGATACAGATGAAACGTTATGTGATTTCTTTGACGGGGCATTTAGAATTGCTATTGAAACTCAAACACCAATCAAACCAATGTTATTGTTAGACACTGATAAACGTCTTCATCATTCAAGTTTGTTTGGGTTAACACCGGGAATTAATCGTGTTGTATTTTTAGATGAGGTTAGTGTTGATGGGTTAACAATTAAGGACACTAAAAAATTAAAGGAGAAGATATACTCAATGATGGAAGATAAATTAAAAAACCCCACCGATTAAAGTGGGGTTATTTTTTACAATTCAGATTTTAATCTTGAAAGGATTTCGTTGTTTTTATTCATTATTTTTAACTTCTTAACAACATTTACTCTGTTTTTTTTAGGTTTCCCTATTTTTTTTGATTTAGACATAATAATAATTTATATATAAGTATTACAATAATTAAAATTAATATTAGTATTCATTTGATATATTACTTTGACTTCCTAAGTTTATAATAAACAAGTCTTCCGGTAAATTGAATGTGTTTAATGTCTCTCTTAAATTTGTTCCCAAATTATATAATCCACTTTGTCTTATATTAACTTCATACCAAGAACAATTTGTTGGCTGACAATCCTTTTTAACACCAAGAACTATATCATACTGTAATTTATTTTGGTCTCTAATTACTCTCATTGACGCAATACACTCAGAACCTTCGGTATTTTTGAACGCTTGTTTGATTTTTTTACTAAAAACGTCATTAATCCATTCTTTTTCACCAACAACATCAATCCGATAACCATATGACATTATGTTTACTTGAAACAATGAATTCACAATACGAGTCAAATCTTCAACAAATTTGTTCATTTTATTACCAGAATTAACTAAATTTAGTTTATTTTCAAGTAAATCAGACATATTTAACCTAAAATCAAGTCTATATGAGTATCCTGTATCCCTTAAAAAACCAATAATACCTTCAGGAAGATGTTTCCCGAGGTATCTCTCAATAATTTTTTTTAATTCAGGTGTTATTTCATTGTGACTCATTAGTATTTCTCAATCGTTTTAACTTTATGGTTATATGTTTTTTCAAACCATTCTTTTAATAATGTCTCAAAATGGTCTCCAAATATAGATTGAATGTTTTTAAGCCAATATTCACCGTATCTTAATATTGGTAAATCTTCTTCATTACCTTCATCACCCGGAGTATCTTGATATTGTAGAGTCCAATCATCATTTTCCCAATCTTCTTCAGTATCTTCATAAAAATTTAACACATCTAAATCAACATAACGACTTTTTTCTTGAACCCAATAATCATAAGACCTAGTACCTTTTTCTAAATCAGAATAAGGTACCATCATCTTTTCAAATATGGAAAATAATTTATCGTATTTAATATTAAGGTTCATATTACCAAGTTCTACACGCCCAATATCTTGCCTTCCATCTTGGTCCCGGATTATCACAATTCATTCTTGCTCTAAAAGATTTTCTTCTAGCAGGATTATTTTTCTTAATGGTCATTCTTTTTCCGTGAGCAGATTTTCCACCAAAACCAAAGTTAACCTTAACAACTTTACCTTTGTCGTTCTTAACATACACTTTAGATTTTTTAACATCCCCTTGCATAATTTTACCAAGTTGAACTTTACGTCCCTGATATTCTGCTTCATTTATTAAGTCACCAACAACAAAGTCGGTCTCTTCAACTGAACCGTAAAAACTATCGTCTAATTCGTTGAATATTCTATTGTACTGTGATTCTGTAATTATTATTTTCATTTCTTTTTATAACTTGTCATTGTTGGTTTATTTCCTGTTCCCACTTTTGGGTCTTTTCTTTCTGCTGTTCTTTTTTGTTGTGTCATCGCCTTCTTCTCACCTTTATCGTATGATGATGCAACCTTTGGTGTTTCAGATGAAACTTTTTTTGATGGACGACATTTTGGGTAAGCTCTTCCGTCAGCATCCTTTCTTCCACAAGGTGGATGTTTCCCATCAACTTTTCTACTTACGTCAACCCATTTCTCCTTAAACCAATTACGTAAATCTTCATTTACATTCTTTGGTTTAATTCCTTTTTTTTTCATATTGATGGCAATGGCCGCTTGTTGAGCCGGACTTGACGCTTCGTTAGTTTCCTCAGATTCGTTAGCCGATTTTTTTTTAACCGTTCTCCATCCACCTCCGTGTTCTTTATACCACTTTGATGCGAATCCGTTAGCGTAAGCACTTGGATAGACCTTGTACTTAGATTTAGCCGCAGCCTTAGCTCTTGACCATAACTCCGGATTGGTAGGTTTGTTCTTACCTTCGGTTAAATAGTCCTTCAATAATTGTTCTTGTCTTTCTGTAATTATTAATTTCATATTATTTATAAATTTTTGATGGTTTAGTATGATGAATAACTTCCCGACCATTACTTGATTGGATAACATCGTAATTCTCATTCTTAAACATAATGAACATATTACCTTTATTATAGAGAATATAATTCAAATTTGGTTTATCTTTATACATATTTTTCATTCCGTAAGTATGTACCACAATATCTCCATTATCTAATTTTTCAGTTTTAGTTACCGGTTTTACTTGAATATTAAAAGGTTTTTTGCCTTCAATTTTTATTGTAATGTCGGTGGCATCATATCTATCTTTTTTATGTCCCGGAGGGTATGTCGTATATTCAAATTGATATCCTTCTTCCGTTAACATTTTAACCAAATTCTTTAACGCTTCATCTTCATTTTCAAACCCACTTTTTATTGAGTTCCACTGTATATCCAATAACTTTTTTAAAAATGTTTTATCATTCTTAAAAACATCCGATAACCATTCAATTTTATCATCACCACCTTCTAACTTCCATCTATGGTTAATTAAATTCTTAACCTCATTTTTTGTATCAAAAAAATTCATAATAGACCAATCAATATCATTACCAAGTCTTTCCCCAATAGTATGGATGTTTCTTAATCCGGATGTAAAGTCTTCATCTTCCGGTACCCAATAATCAATAAAGGCCAACTTCAAAGAGTCATTAATTTCTTTAGCATTAAAATCTTCTTTAGAAAAACTTGGTTTATCAATTTTTAATAACGGCAATAATTTATTATAAACATTTTGACTTAAATCTCTACCAAAAACAAATGGAGATTTTCCGTCAGAACGAACAAAATCTTTATGGAACGCAAACTCACCAAGAGGACCGTCAAATGTTACTTCAGAACCTTCGTGGTTTTTAACATATTCACTTTGATTAAAAATAGGTCCATTAAAATATATAACACCAATCTCTTCCGGTCTATTCTTATCCGGAAGAACACCAATACTCTTATAGTGATATTCAGGTGAAAGAACATTAAAGTCTTTTACCTTCTTAACTTCTGAGATATTGTATTTAGATTCTATATTTTCTATATTCATTACTATAAATATATTGATTTATAGATTAATTAACTAAAATAAAAAACCCCCAATTAAGGGGGTTAAATTTTACATTTCCCAAGCCGGGTTGGTAACTATCAATTTACCATCTTCAAGTCTTGGCAATTCACCTAAGTCGTGGTAGTCAGCATATTCAATATCTTCATCATAATATTTTTCACCGTCAAATATTACAAAATGTCTATCATCATCTTCTTTACCTCTTTGACTGTGTCCTTGAGCTTTATAAGAATCTTTAGTTGCTCTATCCACAGATGGTTTTCCAAAAATATCAGACCACATTCCTTCAGTGATTGGTTTAGCATCACCAAGTTTAGAGTTTAATAATTTGTTAAAATTTTCAGTAACAACTTTCATACCACCGGTATGTTGTTCACGGATTGAATTTTTTTCTTCTTCCGATAAATTATTTAATATATGTTTCATAGTATAGTTTTAATATAAATATGCTCTAACTACAAAAAAAAGGAATTATACCTTACCAAACACTTCAAAGAATTTATCTTCATTACTTTTTTCAGGTGGGAATATAAATGACCGAACGTGGAAGGTAACAAAGTCCAGCTCACAATAAGTCATCTTGAAATAATCCGTTAACTCTTTCCCATATTCGTTCTTACTTTTTTTCATACCATACTTATCATCAAAATATAAATCAATCCCAACCAAATATTTTTTAATCGGGTCAAATGTTTCAGGGTTATACATCACATTTTCTCTATATCCCGCAGAAACAACATCTTGAATCTCAGGGAACATTTTTGTAACAACATCATTGAATGTTTTTGGGATTTCAATTGGCCGGTTATAAGGACTCTCAAAATTATTAGGGTCAACAGCATTACCACTTGAACCATAAGCGCCGTATGGATTAGCGTAAGCAGTTATTTGGTTATATAAAACATCATCTTCTGTTTCCATACTATCTCTATAATTGAATTGGTAATAATCTTTCAGGTAGATATTGTTCAGGACAAACAATGGTTATACTATCAATGTAACCCGGATAATCCAATAAGTAACTCATATCCACCTCATAGGTTTCCCTATAGTTCAACACAATATACGGAGTGGTAACCTTATTGTCAATTTTGATTCTAACCTTTTCAAAATCAAATTGCATAAAACGATATTCCCCATTAACCTCACCCATCAGTTTTACAACCGTTGAGGTTTCACTCTCAGAACTAACCGAACCGGCAATCAAAAAGAACGAACCCGATGTGTGAGTCTCCGTCACATCCTTATTCACCAACTGTCGTAAATAAATTTTATCTGTATGATAATTTTTGTACTCAACTCTACAACCAACCATCAATAACACAGCAAATAATAACAATAACTTTTTCATATAACTTTTTTTCACAAAGATACAAATAAAAAACCCCACAATCAAGTGGGGTTATATTTTTTTAAGATTGAATGAATTTAATCTCAACACCGTATTGATATTCAAACCAATCTTTAATAAATGGTCCGGCATCATCTTCATTGGGAAAATAAACTTTAGCAAAGTTGTCTAAGAAACTCTTATCAATATATAATCTACCATCGTCAGAGTCATACTCCATCATAATATCACTATCATAATCATCGTCGTGACCATTAGGGTAATAAATAATGATAAAGTTATCATAATCAGATGCACTACCGATAGAACGATTTAAGTATTGAAGTTGAAGGTCCCGGAGTTTATTCTCTGTAATTATTATTTTCATATTAGTTATTCCGACACAATTATTTCATTTAATATAATAGACATATTTGGCAACCAATTTTCCAACCCATATTCAATGGATGAGATTACATTATAATAATCATCCCGGTCATAATCCCCATTTTGATAAATATTAACATAAACTTTAATACCCGAATCTGAATCAATTCTATCAACCTCAATACGATTGATGGAATCAATCTCATACAATTCATCCATCTCACCCAAACCCCAATCTTCTGACTCCTCTCTAAGATTATTTAATTCAGAGTTAATTTGAGATTGGATATGAGTTTTTAACTTTTCTATTTTATTTTCTGTGACTATAAACTTCATACAAATAAATATCAACCATTCCAAAAAAAGGGGGCGGGGGGATTGACAAACGACCGGAGGGAGTTCGGGTCCGGAAAGACATAAAAAAACCCACTCGTTAAAGTGGGGTTATATTTTTAATCATTAGGGAATGAAGTGTTTGATAATAATTTATTAGAAATAATCTTCTTACTAATTTCCTTAACATTAGGGGTGTCCAACCATTCAGGAAATTGGTTTTTCCCACCTACGTGCATCGTAATATAACCATTCTTATTATTGTTACCATTATATTCAAATGGCCATTTAACTTTAGCAAGTATTTGAGGATTAGTCGATTTATTTATAACAGATAAACTAAACTTCGGATTTTTTGCAAACTCGTGTTGTTCCTCTTTATTTTTCAAATAATAATGTCTATCAATAACCTCTTTATGTTTTTCATAAAAACGGTCCAAAGTAGATTGCATTGCATTAATCAAATCGGGCATTTTATCTCTACTTAATGTTTCACCATCTTTAAGAAAACCTCTAAAATCAAAATCATCAAATTCTTCATTTAATATTCTTTTCTCCAATTTAATATTGGATTCCTGAATATGTCTGATTTTACTATAACTCCTATTCATAATATTATTTTATTATAAATATATCGTTCCACAAAAAAGGGGGCGGGGGGATTGACAAACGACCGGAGGGAGTTCGGGTTACGTCGGGTCCGTCAATAAGATACAAATTACCTTGCAACTATACTTCTTCTTTCCCGTACTCTTATGATTATACACATATTCCACAACGCGGGGGGAATCAAAATTAATATCTTTAATTTTATCCTCAATACCTTCCAAATCATAGTTCCCATCAATGTTAATCACAAACACTCTTGGAACATTAGAAAACCTTGCCTCATCCCCATACATCATAAGATACTTACATACCTCATACGGGTCATTAATGGAAGACTCCCTCCAATTATCACCATAATCCCTCTTATACTCATTAGTGGTACTCTTGGAAACCTTTTGGTCAAACCCCTCCCCATTAATAAAGAAATCAAGACCCTTCTTCTTACCAAAGGTGGGGATAATATCAATATTACTGTTGAACATCAAATACTCAATGTAGTCATTTTTCAACGTACTAAAAATTTTTAAATAACAATACTGTTTGGTATCGACAGTGTGTTTTTTATACGAAGATTCAAATAACTCAGGATTATAAACAGATGGAAAAGTAACAGTTCTTGTTACGTAAGAATCATAGTTATTGGCAACATACGGATACTCATATTCTAAATACCCATCATTACGATACATCTCTTGGTAAACCTTGAATACCTGCTTAGCGTTCCGACAATTCTTATACTTGTCACTCAATACATACATATCTCTCAATACATCCCGACAACTTATATATTCCCAATGATTAACAATGTAATCTGTAACATCCCCAATCTTTGAAATGTCCAAAACCTCATCACCCTTACGGTTTTTCTTAACCGGAACATTCCACTTATCCTTCATAAGTCTTAAGAATTCCAACCCCCTGTTTAAGTTACCAAGTATAGACTTAACCTGTTCCCTCTCTATTCCATTCATTATATTCATATCATAAAGATAACACATTCCCCCTTTACAATCAATTTTTTTCCAGAAAATTTTTTCATATCTCATATTCCGATATACGATATGAACCCATCCGGAAATTTTCCGGATTACTATAAACAATTTCCGGATATAAAAAAACCCCTCCGTTGAAGAGGGGTCTTAATTATATATGTGAGTGGTCTAATCCGTACTTTGAATGAAGTAACTTCTTACCTTTTCTTTTTAGATGATTAAGTGATTCATCATCACCTTCACAATATCTTATTATAATGGTATCGTCATCATCAATATCTACGTGACCATTCATTTTATTCTCATCACATTCCACCGATTGTATATCGTAAGAAATATCTTCGTCTGAATCATTTTCAGTTATCAATGGTTTAACATTACCCAATGTCGATTCCAATAATTGTTTAAATCTATTAACTATCATAATATTGTTTTATATATAAATATACACAACCCCACAAATGGGGGAAATTTTTTCCCAAAAATTTTTTTAGAATTTTCTGAACAATTTACCCATAAAGTTTTTTTTAGACATACACATTGCAAAAGGGATTATCCCCCTATATGACACACAGAACCCGGAGGGGAGGGAGGGGGGATACGTCCCCCACGTACAGGGGAGGGGTATAGGGGGTTATTATGGGGAGGGGTGACAAAAAAACCCCCCTGTAAAAGATGGGGGGAGAGGGTGTATATTTAATATATCCAAATGATATAGGGAAAAGTTATCAACCTGACAGGGTGACAGTTGTTAATAACTTTATTTGGTTGTGGATATAAAGTTATCAACAGTTAATCTACGTGGGGTCTTCTGAGGTGGGTCCCCATCTTTGGCTAAGATTGATTTAAAGTCGTATGTTGTTTTCATATCTTGGGGGATGTGTTCGTATAGTTCCTCAAGGGTCTTCTCTAACTTCCTTCTTAGGTCAAACATAGTTGAGTCTTCTTGAGGGTATTCAAAGTAACCACCTAAGGCATAAGTCTTTGTATCTCTTTCATCAGGTTGGGGTTCAAGTAGTACCCTCTTCCAATAGGGGTTCATTCTTAGTCCGGAGTAATCTGATAGTTCAAAGAAGTTAACATATACATCTATCCCCGTCATTGTGTTATACTTATTCCAATCCTTAGTTAGGGACCATCCTTTAACGAAGGGGTATTTCTTTGATAATGCTTTGACTGAGATGTCTATCCCTCTATGTTCTTTATTAGATAATTGTTCCATAGTAATAAATATATTGAAAATAAATTAAATAATCCCCCTTTTTGTTTGGTGGTTAAATTTATTATTCGTACCTTTGTATCACTGAATTGGTAACCAACCCAACAGGGGGCGTACCGAGTGGTGGAAGAGTAGACTCCAACCTGCTTTATATTTTTTATATAAATCCCCCATCTTTACTGAGAATCTCATAATCAACCCTACGTGGTTTTGAAAAAATAGTGTAATGAATCCCCCCTTTTGTTGTGAATGTCATAATTTATTTATATCTTTGTACTTTGACGGTGGTTATCACCGGTAACTCTTAATATCTTAAACTATGATTATTCTTATTGTACTACTATGTCTGTCCTTTGTCCTGTTATGTTTTGGTTTCATTCAGGTATTTGTTATCCCCACTCTATCACCTGATAGTAAGTTACTTAAGTGGTGGGAGAAACATATGGTTATGGAAGACCCCTATGACAGAGGTCCGAGATAAATTCCTCTACCTTCTTTAGGGAATGGTTTCTAATGTTCATTGACATATCGGTTAAATCATTCTCTGATAGTGGGGAGTCCATATGAATCTTCTCTATGATATCCCCCATATCTACATTGGTTAGTAATAACACTTCCTGCTTTATTCTATTCCCGGACTTGAATAGTTCATATTCACAGGTACCCGAGAAGTTCCCATAGGAATAAATCACACTATATTGTGTGTCATTTTGTCTTACTTCCGTATTAAAATCATTTAGGTACATAATTGTTGATAACTTTTTTATAAATATAGTTATTAACATTTATGTTGTACATACTCTCAGGGGGGATTGTTAATAACTTTTTATGTTAAAATTCTTGATTTTGACAAAATGTCAGTCTCTTTTCACGATGGGGATAATCTTTTTCCCCACTTTTACCCCCATTTAACTTACACACTCTACCACTTTTTACCACCGGTTATGGTCCTGACGCTATGTAGAACGTCACTTTTTCCCCTCTGTAGGGGTCTGTAGGACCAATAAATTAGGTATATACGTTTCCCAGTAAATTATGTAAGTAATGGTACATTACGCGTGGGAACCGTTAGGTGTTAGAAAGGTATCTTCAACGACCACTTTAGTGGGGTATAATTAACCTCTAATGAACGAACTTAACGATTCATATATGGGACACCATAGAGACACAAAATACCATTAAAAGTTATCTTTCATATCAACCTTGTGAGTTTTAAACTGACTACAGTGATACAAAACATAACTTATTATAACATCCACTAATGTTCATTTAATTCCATTGTTCATTGCAAATGAACATCTATTAATAATGAACACCATACGGATTACTAATCGTGTCTGTAGTTTGTCCCCCTTCTTAATGGGGGGACGAAGTCCCCAATATAATGGGGGGAATATGTATACATTATTGAGTTTTTTATACATATGGAAGTTGACGTGTATAAATAAATGGATTTCTTATACATATACGTATTTATCCGTATATATACGAAAATGATACGATATATATTATATTATACATTATGTGGTATATTGTGGGTTTTTGTATATTATAATGTACAAGAAAATAGTAAAGGATGAAACTATGAGTGAATTCCGGAGTGAAACGTAGGACTATGAACGAATAGATTTATCGTTTAGTATTTTTCTATATATTGAGTGTAACCTTTTACTCTCCTGTTCTATCACATCTTCCGCCATAAAAAGAAGTTGTTTTTCCTCCTCTGTCTCAAAACCTGTTCTTACAATACATAACGCCTCTAATAATGTTAATTCTTCCATAGTGTTAATTATAAGTAATTCCCCCCGGTTAATCAATAAAATGTTTTATCTTTGTATGATATTTATATTGATATGAAAATGATTATAAGTGAAAGTAGAATGTATAATGTGTTTGTGAAATATATTGATTCACAATATGACTTATCATACAATATTAAAACCCGAGAATTTATAGATAAAAATAATAATATCTTTGGATATGTTGGGGGAGGAGTATTTTATTATGGTGGTTTATCTACGGAATTAAACTTGGAAGGGTTCTTTGGTAATAAAACAAATAAGATGTTAAAAATTTATTTGAGAGATAAATTTCCTGATACACCTATATACTCTATTGAATAATCCCCACGCTTTATGAAATTGATTATAACTGAAAGTAGAAGAAATGATGTCGTAACCAAATGGTTGGATAGGAAGTATAGTAATTTAATACCAAGACAATATAGTGTATTTACCTCATTTGATGATGAATCAGGTAATAGTGTGTTTTCATATAGTTACGGAGATATTACAATTGTAAGTCCTGACCTACAATACGATTTATTTAATATGTTTAACTTAAAAAGATATGACTTAAATCAAATCATTAAACCTTGGGTTGAACAAACATATGGTATAGATGTTGATTTGGTTCAGTACACTACTTGGCATTGTAATAACTGTGGTATGTATCATCCTACTAAACATCATATTATAGAATAATCCCCACGCCTTATGAAATTAATAATAACTGAAAATAAAATGAGTAGTGTTGTAACCAAATGGTTGGATAATAGCTATGGTGATTTAAGAAAGTCCGCATCTCCTATGAATTTTAGATTCATCCACTACAAAGATAAAAATAATCAGACCGTCTTTTTGTTTAATCGTGACACCGGTACAGTTACCATAACTAATAAATCGGTATACCATTATTTGAAAGATATGTTTGGTCTTAGTGGTTATGAGTTAAATGTTATCTTAATCCCTTGGTTTATAGAAAGATATAATCTACACGTTGAGAAAGTCCAATATAGTGACTTACATTAATCCCCACGCCTTATTATGAAACTAATTATTACAGAGAGTAAATTTTATAAGATGTTCGCCAAGTTTATGGACGACTATTTCGGTTTAACATATAAGGCCGTTAAGAAAAAATATTATGATGTTGACGCAATTGAATATATCTTTACAACCAAAGATGGTGATACGTTTGGTAGGTCATTTGAAAATGATACTTTCACGTATAGTTATGATAAGTATATTATAATTGATTCTTTCTTTGGTGATAAAACAGATGAACTATTATTACAATACCTTAATGATAAATTTGGAGATTCTGTTAGAATTAGAAGAATATCTTAATCCCCCACGCTTTATGAAAGTAATTATAACTGAAAGTAGAATAGAAGAAATAATACAAAAATCCTTATCCATCGTATTTGGTGGGTTTGAGGATATAACTTGGAGTTGGGCCGACTTTAATTGTGGTTGGGGTGTTTGTTGTGATATATATGCCGTTGGATTTGTTTTACCTAATACTGACCACGATGAATATATCTTTAAGTTGGCTGATGGTAAACACTATGATGATGATGGAGATTACCCGGAAGAAATGAAAGGTGAACTACCTGAAGAATGTTATAACCAACCTGATTTATATGACCCCCGATTTGATACAATCGTATTCTATGAAGAGTATGCTGAGAAATTGGAAAACTTCTTGGGTCCGTTAGATAAAGTTAAAACCCCATTGTTAAATGTCCTAAATGAAATGTTTGGTATGGATGCTAAGGTAATTATTGTTATATAAGGCTCAGGACTTATATTGTATCTTTATAAGGTTTAGACCTTATATTACACATTTCGGTAATATTCGTGATTATTACACATTTTGGTAATAATAACTATTTTCCGGTTCCTTTTTTGATTAAATTAAGACAGTCCGGTGGTATGTTTTGGAATGTTACCATATGTTTTGATACGGACCCAAAATGTTTATCTTTATACCACTTAACATCCGGAATCATTCTTGTATTTATTTCCCATATATCATCATCATATGTAGAATCAAACCAAGCTCTTTTGTTTGTGGAGTTTGTTGCAAATATTGCTGGTTGACACTTATATCCATAACCCACATAAATCTTATAACATTCCCCCGTTTTTGTTCTTAATCCATCTCTAAGTATATCCTCCCTGAACATTGGATTTGATTTGTGTATAACAATATCGTTTGGAGTTACTTCTTTTCCCGCAGGTGAATATAATTCGTTCTCTATTAATATCTTTATTGTGTTAATTAATTTCATATCTTACTTATTGATTAATATCTCAACCAATTCATCAAGTATTTGTCCCGGTAAACTTTCATATTTAACATAATAGTCGCCTAAGTGACCATTAAACTCATCCTCATATCTACTAATATCTACACTCGTTAGACCTAACCATTCTATTTGATGTTCCTCCCCATCTTCATCACTATAATGAAGTGGTTCTTCATCTATTTCTGTCATACCAAACCCACTAGCATCACCTAATTCTCTCACTCTTTCTTTAATGTAGTTGACCTTATCAATCTCCTTTAAGTAGGGCTCAATCATATAATAATTTCCCGCCAATTTAATGGCGTTGGAGACTCCCATCTTATCAATCATTGTTCTGATGGTGTCTTCCTTTTTATCTTCACTGATTAAGGTGCTAATTCTTTGTATGTTTTCTATTAGGTTCATTTATAATAATTCTATAATATCTTTAACAATATCGGTTTTATCTCTCCTGTCACCTTTATCATCGTAAACACTTATAATATGTTTGGCAATATCTTTGTTTTTAACATCTTCTTCTTTAGATAATGGGACGTACTTATTCCAATCATTCTCCATATCTAATCCACCCCAACCTTTCATTTCTTCAGTGTCAGGTAAATCTTCTTTATCAAATTTACCACCCTCACCTTGTCTCATTCTTTGTAACTTACCAATAAGCTCAGTTTCTTTTTCTTTTGTATGTTTGTGGTTCCCACTTTGTAACCCTTGAATGATTTGGTCCATAAACCCTGTCCATCTCTCTGTATTACCTTTTCTTAATAACTCCTCTGATTTATCAGAATCTTGAGACGGCATTAATAAGAATACGTTAGGGTATTGACTTAATAATTCTTTCACTCCATCATTGTAAACGTGTCCCCCACCAAAATCTAATATTGATGGTGTATTGTATTTATTAAAGTCCGGTGATAAAACATATTTTACCAACTCAAACTCTTTTCCATCACCATAACCAAACTTCTCTTGTAATTTGTCAAGTATTACATACTCAACACCAAGTTGTTTTGATAGTTCTTCAGCAACGGTTGATTTTCCTACTGTTGGTGGTCCAATTAAGATGATTCTATTTGTTCCGGAATAACCTTTTTGTTCTTCCTCAACAAGTAATCCCATCATTTCTTTGATTCTATGTATATTCTCGTGTAAGTTCATATTATTTTTCTTCCGGTAATTTAGTATCTTTGATAAACTTCTTGTGTGAATCTTTATACGATTTTTGGGTTTCATCATTCACATCTTTGGTGTATTGCCAATTCCAATACAAGTCATCGTTTGGTTTGAATCCGTAGAATCTATGAACTTCTTTCTGAACTTCAGTAACATTCTCACCATTCCAATTCTGACCAACACAAATAAATCCGGTCTCAATATCCTCAACAAGATTTGATTCCCCCAATGTTGCGTGTCTGTTCTCAATCCAAGTCAATCTCTCAATTAAGTTCTGATAGAACATATTGGTTTGTCCCCATCTAATTGAACTAAAGAATATAACTGTATCAGATTCAAACAACTCTTTGGATATCTTCCATAACTCATCCTTTGGATTGTTATAACTTGCCCAACATCTGTGGTCTCCGGATGGATTCTTTTTCTTATCTTTGAGCATCGCTTTAAGTAACCCACAGCTGTTCCCATCTTTTCTTGATACATTCCCCTCACAAGGAACTATATTAAGTTCTGACACATCAATTAACACTGAGTTTTTTAACTCATCGTTAAGATACATTGCAATCATTTTTGATTTTGGTATATCAATATCTTCCTTATCAAATTGGAATCTATTGGAACAACTTAAGATTAAAACTTTCTTTTTCTTTTTAAGAATGTCTAAGGTAGTTTTGATTGATTTCCACGCATCGGATTGAGCCATCTCTTCCGAAATCATCATTTCCCTTATTCTTTGTATGTTTTCTTGTAAGTTCATATTAATATCTCCAACTTTCATCATCAAACTTAGTTTTATTTAATGTATCTTTATAATTTGATTCTTCTGTAAACCCTCCTCTTTCATTCACCCAATTATTAATATATTCAGGGTCACTATTAATATATACATTTCCTGTTGATATATTTTCTAATTTTGATTTAATGTTTTTAATCTCATCATCATTTAATGTTGTCTCTGAACCAACAACCCCATTTTTAATTCCTGACCCCGGTTCAATAGGATTAAATAACACATCCTTTATTTTAATGTGTTGTACTATTTTTTCATTCCACGGTTGTGAACTTCCACCAATATTTGTTTTACCTAAATTTCTTGCGTTATTCCAATGTTTTATTTTATCTGCAAAAGTTTTTACTAATTCGTCAATTTTTCTATAGTAATGTATAAGTATTGTTTTATTTAAATTATTGTCGTTTTCACTAATTTCTTTATATATCTCATACTTTATTGGTGAAAATTTATTTAAAAATTCAGGAGGAAAATTAAGAGAACCAATCCATCTTCTACCACTTTCATCTGGTTGACTCATAGCGTCGGATGTTGAATCAAAAACTAATTCACCTTCTATTTGAAATAGAACTCCTCCTTTTGTATTTATTCCTTTTAAATTAGATAAAAAATCTTTACCAATATATGTAAAAGTTGATATTGGTTTTTCTTTACCAATAATAGATTTAATTTGGTCTATACGTGAAATATCAGTTATATGGAATGTTGTTATTTTTTCTCCACCATACAAATAATCAATAATACTATCAGTTAAAGGTATATTACCACTAAAGATTTGGTCCCTAATATTACTTTGATTTGAAAGGTCTTCATTGATTAAACCCATCATTGTTCTAATCCTTTGTATGTTTTCATTTAAGTTCATAGTAATAAATATCTCGTTCTTTGACATATTGTTATAATCCGTATCTTACTGTACCAGCGGTATATATTGTTGATATCTGAGCAGCTGTTAATGTTTGATTATACACTTTAACTGTTGATATGTTTCCATTAAAATACGCATTACTTGCAGCTCCATTTCTACCAATGTTAACCACACTACTACTATCATTAATAATATTACCAGGATTTACTGAAGATGTATAGGTTTGAGAACCATCTAGATATGTTGTAAAATTCGTACCATTAAAAGTCATTGTCATATTATGCCAAACATTCGTGGATATTGACCCTCCCGTAGTAGTATAGATACCAGTACTTGTATATAAAACAGAAAATAAACTTGATGTACTAACAGCAAGACCCCAACCACCTGAAGTACCTCCAAATTTTATAAGGTAATTGGTCCCACTTTGTGCCGAACTTATTTTAAACCAAACACTAACTGTTAAATTAGTTGTAATTGAAGATATATTAGTATATGACGTTAAATCTATATAATCATTTGACCCGTCAAATAAAAATGACCTTTGACCATCTCTTGATAAAGCAACACCATTTGTTAATATTCCGTTAGTATTATTCCCACTAATATCGTTAGCAGTACTTGCCGTCATTACCTGTTTGTTTGTATTATTACCATCTAAATATAAAACTAACCCATTTGTTGGTATGAATCTTTGAAGTCCTGCGTAGTAATTTTGTAATATTTCTGCATTTGAAAGTGCTCTTTCATAAACTTGTAAACTATACACATAACCTTCATAATATAAGTTAGGAATATGTGTTGCACATAAATTTTGGTTATCAGAATTTAATGTTTGTCCTGACAAATTTAATGAACCTGTTGTAGATGTGGTATTAACATATAAAGTATGGACTCCGGTAGTTTTATTAAAAATACCCGCCAACATACAATTACTACCCATAGTTATAGGTAAACTAACATTTAATAGTGTGTTTGATGAACCTCTAACTTGAAAATATGCGGTTGTAGAGTTTTGAATTGTTAACTGTATTAACTCAGTAATTGAATTTCTATACGAGTATACAACTCCCGGAGGACTTACTGGCGTATTTGGATTTATAAAACAAATAACAGTTAATTCAGTTGGATTAGAAATGGGAATATTACTACCCACATTTACATAGGCATTACTACCATTACTAAAATATAATCTACCACCATTTGTTGAGTCATATGGAGCACTATTAGCGATTGAACCTCCACCAGCCGCCCCACTCAACTCAGCAATTGCACTACCGGTTTTAGGATAACAAGACACAATTCCCATATCCAAATAAATTGTCAAACCACTTGTGACAATATTTGGCACATCCACATTAAGACAAGTACCTGCACTGGGGTTGTCTTTAAAATAAGTTAACGCTTGCCCTATTGTTGTATTCCCACTCCCACCTAATTGATTGGAATATGTTATTAATTCTGAATCATTTGCCGCAGCATAAAGTGTTGGACTACTAGCTCCATTGGATTTGTATATTGTATAACCACTAACATTAGGTGTTTTACCATTCCAAAATCCGGTAACTGAAGTTAATCCATAACCGCCTTGATTAACTCCGACGGCAAAAGACCCTAACCTAATTGTGTTTATTGATGTTAAGACGGGGGAATATTTAATTACGTTTGCCATACTATAAGTTTATATAATAAATATAAAAAAAAAGAGAATATTACTTCCTCTCGTTTAATTTTATCTACCTTCATATTGCCATAGAACAGCATTACAATAACTATGGACCGCACCTTCTGTCATATTTGTCTTGTGACAATGTTGAAGGTGGATTGGATGGTCTAAAAACCCTTGCGGAAATAAACCCCAAGTAATTGGTTTTTTTGTTATCCTTTCGGGTGCACCTTCATATAATGTTTCACCACAATACATACACAGATTGTTCTGTTCCTTAATGTATTGTAGTCTAACTTCCCTCCGTTGTGATGGTGTTAATTTTGTATAGTCCGTTGGTAAATTCATAAAGATTTATTTTGGTAAATTAAAATAATATTGTATCTTTGTAATCTAATTAAAATAATCAGTTATGTCAAATACTATGTCAGTTGATTCATCAACATTCTCAAGATTAAAAAAAGAGTATCAAAATGCTGTGGCTAATTCTAATAACACCTTCATTTTTGATGGTAATGAACTTCTAACCACCTACGCAAAATATCTAATCGAGTACTTAACCCCTATGTTTAAATAAAATGGATGATTACCACGCAATTTATGTAACAAAAGTTCTTCGTATTATTAAAAAGTATATGAAAAAACATCCTATAACCGGAATGGTTGAAATGCCTCAGTGGTTTCAATTTCATTATAAGGTTAAAGGGGTTAGATTTAAAAACGATTGCTATTCTTGGAATAGAGTTCTTTATGTTAATATTGAAGTGTCAGACAAATATTGGAGAATATTAAACCCTATCTCAGGAATTTCAGGATGGGGTCATTCACAATATTATATGTGGTCATCAAGAAGAAGAAACCAATATATTAGAGATTATGTGAAAAAAGATGTGGAAAAATCAATTGGTTTATTTACAATCCCTATTAGAGTAGAGATTGGAACAATTAAGATGGTGGGAGAATAACCCACCATTTTTGTTCTTTGACATATTGTTATAAGTTGTGTCTTTGTTTACCCGCATTGTAAATAGTTAAAACTTCTGAAGCCGTTAAAAGATTCTGATAACTTCTAATTACTGACATATAACCTTTAAAATAATTAATACTTGAACCACTGTCTCTACCAATATTAACAATTGTACTACCACCATTAGTACATAGATTACCCGCATATGTTGATGATGTAGCAACGACAGAACCATCTAAATAAAGAGTATAAGCACCCGCATAATCAAAAGTCATTGTCACATTATGCCAAACATTTAACGATATCACACCCCCTGCACCACTACCACCACCAATATAACTACCGGCAGTTGTATAAAAACTATAATAAAGACCCGAAGAAGAAACTCCAATTGACCATCCCGCAGATGTTGCTCCATACTTTATAATTGTATTTGAACCAACCGGTGTTGTATAAAGTTTAAACCAAATACTAATACTAAAATAACTACCTTGGTATGTCAAATGATAAGGTGACCCACAATCAATATAATTATTTACACCATCAAAAGAAAATGATGTTCCGGCTTCTCTATGAGCAAGACCCATACCATTCATTAACGAACAATTATTAAGGTCAAAACCCATATCATATGCGGTAGTTGGAGTTATTACCCTTGTGTTTGTGTTTTCACCATCTAACCATAAATTTATAGTATAAGTATTCCCATTAATAAATCTTTGAAGTCCTGCATAATAGTTTTGTAATATTTCAACAACTGAGAGTTGTCTGTTATATACCATAACATTTGCTATGTTACCAACCATTGCTTCGGTTGAAACTTCGGAGGATAATTTATAACCAACCGCCGAATCTAAAACACCCCCTAATGTAACTAATGACGCACCCAATTGTACACCATCAATATATATATAAGCATTTAAATTATTGAACACCCCAACCATATTATACCAAACATTATTTGTAAAAGTTTTAGCTCTCGACAATACAAATGTACTACCACCCATTTTAAAAAAAAACTCAGCATTTGACCCATTTTTTCTAATACAAGCAATTTCATTACCAACCGTCATAAATCTCATAATTGTATTGGGTTGAGAAGTAAATTTGAACCAAGCAGATACTGTAACACCAGCAGTTAAAGTCATTGCTGTGGAACCGGTTACGTGTTGATTATTTGAGGCAGCAAAAACTAACGAACCAAAATTACCTGAATCATATGTTGGCCCTGTATTAACAAATGTTCCATCATTACTATTTCCACTTAAATCTTTCCAAGTAGAACCTCCTTTAGGATATGATGGTGTAAATCCCGCGTCTAAATTAAGAGTTAAACCACTTGCAACAATATTTGGATAATCTGTATTAACACAAAGTTTATCTGTTGATGTATTAAAATAATTCAAAGCATCATATTCTGTAGTTATACCAACACCACCTAATTGAGTCGCGAAATAAATTAAATCACTTAGAGAGTTTGAAATATACATAGTCGGAGTACTTGTTCCATTACCAACATACACAACAGCACCATCTCGATTGCTTGGTGATTTTCCGTTCCAAAAACCTGTTGATGATGTTAAACCATATCCACCTTGATTAACACCAATAGCCCCATAGTTACTACTAACTATTATAGGTAGGGTTGATACCACCGCATTTAAACAAATACCTTGTACACTTGCAGTACTAAGAGTACTAGCGTATAAAATATTGTTTTTATAATAATAAAGCCCAGTTAACCCACTAGCACAAAACGCATTTTGGAAAACACCTGAACCACTAAACAACACAACGTTATCCACTTGACCGGGACAAGGAGTTATACCCACAATAACTTTGTTAGTAAAAGTTGCATTCCCACCAGTATTTCCTGTTGCAGAATTTATGTCAGTAGCACTAATTGTTGCCACATAACTATTACAAAATGTAGTATTTTTAATTGGATACGCCATTATTCAATAAGAAATGGTGTTGACCACTCTAATGTAGATAGAATATCTAATATCTCATCATAGGTATAAGGACCTTCCTTTGTTGTTAATGTTGAAACACATTCCGGTGTTTCACCATCCCATTTAACAAACGTTTTGGTTTGGTCAACGGATTTTCTAACTGTTTCTTCAGATGTTTCTAATACTTTAGTAAAATCAATCTTGTTTAATTCTGATATGTTGAATATCATAAATTGTCTGTTTTCGTAATCTTGTGTCATAATATTATCCTATATTTGCTGCTGTTATTCCTCTAACACCATAGTCAGGGAAATGTTTTTTGAAGAAGTCCTGAATCGCATATTTAAAGTGTCTTGACGCATAACCATAAGGTACAAATTTCACTAACATATCTTCTAATGAATAATCCCACCATATTTGCTCATTCTTTTTATCATACCTCATTAAATATTTATTATCGTTCTTGTCATTAAATAATACTATTGTATCATCATTTTCACTATAAGCATTTATCTCCATACTTAAAAACTTAATCATAATTTTTTGCCACTTTGGATATTCCTCTTCATACTCTTGGTCATAACGTTCCCTTGAGATATGAGCGTCTTTACCTTCGTCCATTATTGATTTGATTCTATCTATGTTCTCGTATAAATTCATTATAACTTTATTCTGTTTATCACACACAAGAAACGAAACTAGTAACAGTTACAACTTGACCATTTTCATTTGTTACTGTACCATTATCACCGAAACCACAATTAGTTTCACTTAAAACCCCAAATCCTGTGTATGGTATTGTTAATTCTGGATTAGTGAATAGGTATGAACCAACAACTATTGTTTGGTCATTAGAATAAAATGTTACCGGAGTCTCATCACAACAAGTTACATATGAAGTGAATGTGTATACTACTGTTGGATAACTATTCCAAAATCCGTTTGACGATAACCAATTTGAAGCATTTACAGCAGTAGAAAATGTTTGTGGATTACCGTAAACTCTTGAAACAATTTGAGCCCAATTAATAAATGAGCTGGGTGTTAAATCACTTCTATAAAACCCAACTGAAGCATAAACACCCGATATAGGCGTTGGTTGAGTATTTCCCGAAACAGGTGCCGCAATTACATAACCTAACTCTTCATCAGGTCCGTTCCACCAAACAACACCACCACCCAAATCACGAGCGCCAATTGGGCCAATGGCTAATGTACCAACTTGAGTTGCAGAAGCAATTGGTGTTAATGAAGGATTATACGCGAAAGGTCTTGCTCTTGACATAGTTATTTAATTTTATTTAATTTTATTTTATCTTACCCAATACCATATTATTCCCGGATTTGGCATACAACCTTCAACACCACAATTACCACTAATCCAAGGTGCTGGGTTCCAACCCCCATTAGTAATTATAGTTCCCCACCATTCAGAGTTGTAAATATATGAAGTTGTTAATATACCACTATTATTACCACCACGGTAAGGCATTATTTGTTCAATACTAGAACTACCATACTCCCAAGTACCAAATTTAATATCAAGAGTAATACTTGTTTGAGTGTTAGCTGTATGAACAAACGAATAAGATTGAGGTGCTGACCATATACCACCAAATTGGTTTCTTTCGTAAGCATCTATCATATATTGAAACGTTAATCCGGTGTCTTTAATATAATCAGCATAAGCAACTATTGAATAGTTTTCACCATTTATAACAGGATTAAATTCATTTAATAATATAGAGTTTTCGTATGTCCAATCGTGAGTATCTTGATTTGTAACTAATAATGTCCATCCACCTCCATCTGTTGTCATATCAGCGTATATTTGGAATGGTGTTCCACCACTAATATTACCATTTACAATCCAATATAAACCATCGGTTGATGCTGAAAAATTTGTTTTAATTTGAAGAGCATTATCACCCGCAGTTTGTGGTGTTGTACCATCTTTATATGAATGCCAATAACCGTGGTCGGTTAACCAAACACCCGCTAAAGTAGCGTTTGAAAAAGTTTGATTAAAATATTTGTTCACTAACGCAATAAATGTTGAGTCTTTAAATGGGTCGACTTGGTTTTTGGTTCCAATAAATTTAACTGACGCAGTTAGGTTTGAACCCAATAATGTATAACCTTCAGGTACACCATAAGTGGATGTGTTTAAAATTTCCATTGTACCAATGGTTCCCGGACAAAATGCAGGATAAATGTTTGTTAAACTAAAAGTACTTAATCCACTATTCCCTGATTCCGGAGTTTGGTCTATGTCATTATTCCAATAACCACCATTTACTCTTATCCATACTTTAGTAGAACTACAATTTATTACAAAATCAACAATATCGTTGCTTACCCAAGTTGGTAATCCCGATACTTCAACGGTTCCATTTTTCCAATAATGTCCAGCAACATCAACACCAATACTTTTATCATCATTACCAGGATAACCTAAAGGTCCTTCATAATTCATAGATGATTTTCCAAAACCTATGAAAGCGGGTTCTCCAGGAAATGGAGAAGGGGGTTCTTGGTATTGAACACTAAACATAACTTTATCGTTATTATTTATCAATGTATTACCTAATACTGTTTGTTGTTTATTGGTGGGTTGATACGCAATTTGGTCAGAAGATAATATAATACTACTTCCTTTATAAACATTACTTAATGTTAAATGTCCATCGGGAGCCCCACTAAATAATGGAGTTGGTTGAGTATTTCCCGAAACAGGAATTGCAATAACATATCCTTGCTCTTCATCAGGACCATTCCAAAATTGAGGTGAATCGGTAAATCCTGTTATTGGAGCACCAACGGCTAAATCACCAACTTGTATAGTACCACTTATTGGGTCTCCCGGATTATATGCGAATGGTCTTGCTTTAGACATAATTGTTTTATTTATCTATAAATACTTCTTCAATTAAAATAATTGTGAGTTTTAAAAATATATTGTATCTTTGACGTATGAAATTACTTGATTTTTTAGCCGTTAGATTGATTAGTAAAGACACTGCGAGTGCTGTGAAAGTGTATAATGCGTTATATAGCCAACCTCGTGTGGTATATAAACCTCAACCACAACCCAAACCAATTGTTAAAGTTGTAGAGAAAATTGTTTATGTTCCCGCACCTGCTCCGGTTGAACCTAAACCATCTCCAAAACCTGTTACTAAGAAAGAAGAATTGTTAGAGTCATTACAGTACCTCAACAATAAGAAATCTAAAACCAAACAAGATAGAGAGTCTATTGATATTATTAAATCAATTTTAAAGAATATGAAATAATATTCTTTTTGCATTCCACTACGCATTGTGTAAAGTTATGCAAATGAAATATAATAAAAAATGTCCGTTATTAACGGACATTTAATCATAATCGTGTTTAGCAAGTATATAAACTTTATCAGCCTCTATTCTAATCCTATCTTTAAACCACCACCAAATAACTCTTTCAAGTTCTTCTTCACTAAATGAAAATACTTTTAATGGTAACCACACATCTCTATAAACATACACAGCATCATTATTTTCCAACCATTTTAATACAATTTTACCGTCTTTATTTTTAAAAGTTATTCTATGATTACTAAATACAGAATCTTTATTTAAATCAACATCTTCACGAGTCAATTGATTTATTTTATCATCTAATATCTTATATGCTAATTGGTATCTTTTATTCTCTGTTATTAGTATCTTCATAATTAAATGTAATCATTAGTTATTTGAGCAACTTCTAATCCTGAATTTTCTTCAAACCATTCCTTGAATACCGGTAACCATTTGTCACCAAATAAAGATGTTAATTTTTCACCAACCGAAGGATATACTAACAATAAAGGACATTTATAATTATGTAGGTGTCCGTAACCCGCAAAAAATTCATCTTCCGGACCAGCATTGGCATTACACCCGTAATAGATATAAGAGTCTAAATCATTAATAAAAAAAACAAGGTCACCATACCTATCAACATCTTCTTGATAAGAGCCGTGTCTTGTGTTTTCATTCCACCCATAATCCGGATAATATGTATCATCCAAATACTTACGGATGATTTGATTAACTCTATTCTCAGATATTATTATTTTCATTTTTCATCATTTTACCTTCTAAACCCCAATCTGAAGCGTATTCATCAAGTTCAAGACCAAACATAGGGTTAAGTTGAGTCTTTATTTTCTTTAACGTATAACTTGGACTGTGAGTCATTTTACCGTCAATAAAACCAATATGTATTTTGGTTCTACTTATAATATTTTCACCTCGTTTGTTCTCACCACTAGCCAATTGAATTTGTTTTGTTTCAAAGGTCACTTTTCCCACCATAGGAAATGTAGTGAGAATATACTTCTCAATTAAATCATTTCTTCGTTCTTCTTTAATTAATATCTTCATTAGTTTAATAATCCTTTATTTACGTGTTGGATAATATTAACCGGTAATTCAAATTTATCAGAAAACCATTCTTTAACCAACATTTTAACCTGATATGGTGTATAACTAAAATATATAATTGGTTTTATCACATCATCACAAATATATAATATCCCTGACATATAAAGCATTATCACACCATCCCCATTACGATATTCAATACGTTTTTTCTCCCCCATTGAATCGGTCACATAATTTACATCCTCATACATACCGGAGAACTCCTTATCCAATTCCTGTTTGGCTAATTTGTCCCTTTTATTTTCAGTTATTACTACTTTCATTAGTTTCTGTTTCCAATATTATTTAATCGTGAGTTGTAAACACTTCTGTATTTACTTTTGAGTTCATTATCCGGTAATTCTTCTAATTGATTTCTTCTATGTAATGTTTCCTTATCTAAATAATCAATCATTTCTTCTCTACTAATATTATCCATATTAATCATCTGATAACATTTATTGAAATTGTCGTTAATTAATGTTTCATCAATTTCAAATTCAGGATGTCCCATTTCTTGTCCAAATTTGGTTGCGTATTTCTCATCATACCATTCGGTAATTACATTAAGAATAAAGGGTTGTCTAACCTGTAACATTTTGGATAAAAATTCAATCTCATTTTTATCAACATATAAATCACCAGCAAAAAACTTTTCTTCATCACTTTCCTCATCACTAAAAAAATATTTTGCCTCCATAACCAATCTATCACCTTTACACCACTCCTCACTATAATTTCCGTAATTATCTTCAGGCGGTGGAAGAACTCTTGATGTCTTTGAGATAAGTTTCTCCATATGTTTTATGATAACAGATTCAGCATTAACCCCACCTTTAATGAATTTTCTACTAACCTCTTCTCTTAATATTTTTTTAATTAAATCTTTCATTATTTACCGTTCTTAATTATTAATTCACCAAGTACCTCAATTAATCCAACCAACTTTTGGAATTCAACTTGTTCCATATTAACATCCTTAGACAAACCACACAGCTTATCAAGGTGTTCTTTGAATTCTTTTTTAGATTCGTTGATATCAAACTTACCTTCAGAAGCTTTCTTATAGTATGGTAATTTAACTCTAAAGTGGTGATAGGTTAACATAGATGCTCCACCCTTTTCTTTTGCGTTCTCAGTAATCTTTGACGCTCCGTCAAATCTCTTTTGAGCAAACTCCTCAAACTTGGATTGAGATTCTTCTCTTAATATTTGTTTAATTAAATCTTTCATAATATATAAATATCCGGTAAAATAAAAACCCCCACGTTTGTGAGGGTTATTGTTATCTTATATCAATTTCGGTGTATTCATCATCGGCACCGTCATATTCTTCCTTTGTAGATTTGATTAAAACATACCCATTATCGGCAACATAATCCAACACTGCAACCTCATTCTCTGTATTAATCTCCATAGCAATATACCCCACAAGTTCTCCATCCGGAGTCTCTATCTTTGCGTAATTAAACTCTGTCATTATAATACTTCAGTTAGTATTCTCCATTCTACTAATTGATTCCCATCAAAGGTTACCTCAACCGGTTTTCCCTTTAGTTTATCAACAGAGTCTACCTTAGCCTCCTTTAATAACTTTGAAACGTATCTCATTATTTCAGAGTAATGTACATCTCTCTGCGATTCAGTCCATTGTGTGTTTTCAGTCCATTTTATTTGTTCTGAATCCCAATTGGCTCTTGTATCTCCAACACCCCAACTTCCATTACCTAATGTAACGTGAAGACCTAACATCGCTCCTTGATAACCACCAAGACCAAAACTTACCGACTCAATTTTTCCTAATTTCTTTTCCATTACTCTATTGATTTACTTAATTTATCTATATACTCCTGAGCATCTTTCTCAATAAGATATACCCTCATATCATTCATAGCTTTTCTCAATCGTCTTGACTTATCACTAAATGGATTGTGATACATCCAAAATGAAATTTCCCAAGCAGGTTTACCATCAATATGAGCTTTAGCGTATTCCTTGTCTGAGAATTGTAAAGTACCTTCATTTGTTGTTGGATATTTTGGACTATAATAATCTACAAAACATCCACCCATTCCACACATAACTTCTCTTGTCCAAAGTTCTTTATCATTCTCTAATGACCCAATAATACGATTAACATATTTTTCGTTAATCTCCTTCATAGTCAGATTCTTCATATCCTTCACTTTTTTTAATTGATGTAGGTTTTTCATACTCACCAATGGTTTCTAATTTATTTTTTAACACGTCAATATCCTCTTGAGTATACATCGGAGCAAAGGTTGGTCTTGAATGGAACGGAACGTTCTCTCTATCTTCCCATCTTTTTAATCTATCCTCATAATTTTTTATGTCAGCAACAAATGATGATGCTCCATACCACTTATCATAATCCTCTTCAGATTTGATGTAATTAACCTCACCATAGTTACTAATGTTAGCATCCGGATTAGTTGTATAAACATCCACAATACCATCGTAGCCATCATACTGCTCGCATAAGTCATTCACCGCACGTTCGTTGGTTAATACATTTTTCCAATTATTACCATACGACCTAACCTGACAGATATATACAAACCCATCGTTAAGATTGTGTATGTAATTACCTATCTTATTTTGAAGTTCTCTTAATTCTTCTACCGAGTATTTTGTAAAGTCCATTTCCATAGCACAAATGTAGGCATAAAAAAAGGAACTAACAAATAGTTCCTTATATTTTTTTACTTCTTATTGAAGTCTTCGTCACTCATATATTTTATATTCCATATGTCGTTGGTAAACCTTTTGGTAAATCTATTAGTATACTTTTCATATATTCGTTTAATGATTTCATCTTTTATTATATCGTATAACTTATGAGAACTAACCCATACACTAACCAAATCATAAAGTTTTTCATTATTAACCACAATTAAAACTAATTCAGGGTAATATCTTGAAATAACATATTCTCTTGTTCTCGGTGTTAAAAATTCTACATATGAAATGTTATTTCTTGTTCTCGCTTGAAATGAATCATACTTATCAACACCAATTCCATTAACAATTGTGTCAATTATTTTCTCAACCTTATCTTCACTGATTTTAATATCCATATCTATAAATATAACACGAGGGCAAAAGTTACCCCCGTCTTTTGAACGAGGGTAATTATCTCAATTTTTTACTCTCGTTTTTATTACGAAGGTAATTTTTTTAGTTTTTTACTTTCATTTATTTTTCATTAATTCTTTAACAAATTCGTGAGCCTCTAATAATTCAGGGTCAGTTTCCAAAAGATAACGAGTTTTCATATCACTGTAGTTCTCTCGAATGTCTGATATACACCATCCGAAGAACACAAATAATAATTTAACTTTTATCTTTAGTTTTTTTAAACTCATCTTTTAACATAATTAACGCAAACACACAAATAATACCAATCAATAATGGTACCGGAGCAGAAGGGTCAGGAGTTACCATTACACCTTCTTTGTTTTCTTTTTATACACTCTTTTCTTCTTGACCGGTGGTTCAATAACCACTTCCTCTTGAACCAATTGTTTAGGTTTTTTCTTTACTAAATAAAGAACAAGCGATACTAAAATCGCGAGGATTGCGGCAGGTGCAATGAAATTCATTTTTGTTGGGTTTGCTTATAGATTAGGGAAGATTAATACATCTTCATCGGATAAATAGTCGTCTATTTTGCTTTGTTTTCTATTTTGAAAACTTTTCCCAATTTTTCTTATATTTTCACACTCTTCTTTAGAATATTCGTGTGTTATTCTATAAATAAGTCCATCTTCGCTAATATTTAAGACAATCCCATTCTCATTTCTGATGTGGGGAACTTCATATGAAATCCCATTTTGACTATCAACACAAATGGTGTTAAATACTTCACTAACAACACCTCTATTTATACCACCATACTTGGTGAATTGAACATACATATCCCCTTCTTTAAACATATTTTTTTAATTAGTTGGTTTGCAAATATAATACCACACGTAATCACTATACTCAACACCTAATGCTAATTTGCCCGGATTGTTTGTTAATGATATAAGATATATGTTACAACGAATACCTTTTTCATCTAAACAATACCACTCACCACCTTTCTCAGTTTTATTAGCCATTGAAATCACATTATAAACTTGTGCGGTTTTTGAATAGATAGTTACTTTTGTCTCTTCTAATTTAATTAAGATATCACAACTTTTAATTGTGGTGTTATCCCACACAACTTGTTTGTTATAACTCATTGTTCCCGCTTGGAATGTCTCCGCTCTCATTAAGAATGGATTATCCTGTGAATACATTAATGTTGTTAAGAACAACGCAAATACCAATAATATTTTTTTCATTTTCTTATTTTATTAAATTAATAACTATTATAGTTGCAACTATTCCAAAAATTAATCCAATTGTAAAAGCTTTAACTGAATAATCTGTTTTTACTGGTTCCGGTATAACCTCAACAGGTTTTGGTTTGTTGTATTTCTTTCTGTAATATGGTTTTTTCTTTCTAACCGGTTGCTCACCCTCTTTAATCACTCTTGGTTCTGATTGTGGTGGTGATAGTATTTCTTTTTTAATTTTAGGAGTTGTTACTCTTTTTTCTTTGTTGAATAATTCTTCTTCAACGTGTTCACTTAATTTTCTTGAACTCATTTTGTTTGATTTGTTTTTTTTAATTGATGACGCAATGGCCGGGATAATATTTGGTCTCATTAATGTTCTGATTTACTTACACCAATTACAATAAAAACAATAGCAGGTATGGCAAATACCGCATTGACAGAAAACATTAAACATACACAACCTAAAGATAAAAGGTCGTATTTATTATTTACTATAAAGTTTTTTAGATTATCCATAGCACAAAGATAAACAAAAAACCCCAAGAATTCAACTCTTGAGGTTATTTTTTTTAACATTTACAAATCCCGTCTCCACCTTTGGATGGGTTACAGACACATTCCTTCTTGGGTTTACCTGTAATCAGTGTATAATCGGGAAATAAAGTCATCAATGATTTAATCTCGTCAACTCTCCCGGCACTATCAGTAATTGTGATAGTTTTATTTTCAGTATTAATTTTATATTCCATAATAATCCATTATTAATGCACCAGCAATTACTATTATAAGAACCACAATAAAAATTTTTGACGGTAAATTAGATTCTTTTTTCATTTTATTTTTTGTGGAACTCTATTATTTTCCACTCACCTTTTTTTGTTTCAACAAGTGCGGTACAGTTCTCACACCAATCCCCACTATTCATATAATTATCTTTTAACTCCGGTTGATGAATATGACCACATACGGCAACATCACAACTTTTTTTGTAAGCCAATAGTATTGCGTTGTGTTCAAAATCATTTATGAAATTAACGGCTTTCTTAACACCACTTTTAATATCTTTGGAGATGGAATAATAAGGTAACCCTCTCATCTCACGATATTTGTTATACACTCTATTCATCCATAGTGCTAAGTCATATCCTCTTGAACCAATGTGAGCCAACCATTTTGCTTTGGTAATAAACACATCCAACACATCTCCGTGAAACACATACATCTTACGACCATCAAGGGATGTAAAGGTATAATCCTCCGTGATTGTTAGATTGGATAATTGGAATGGGATAAAATCTTTTAGGAACTCATCGTGATTTCCTCTGAGCCAAATAACATTCACACCCTTCTCACTCATCTTCATTATCTTTCTCAAGACTTTGGTATGACTTTCCTTCCATTTCCCACCTCTTTTGAGAGCCCAACCATCTACGATATCCCCATTTAATATTAAGGTCTCTGTGGTGTTGTTTTCAAGAAATTCTATAACATCGTTGGCTCTACTTGATTTGGAACCCAAGTGAATGTCTGATAGAATTATTGTTTTGTATTTCATATTAATTCATATGTTTGAATACTTTTCTAATATCTTTTGGTAAAGAATTAATTGGTATTACTTTCGCTTTAATTGTTTCCAACCCTTTTCTTGCAGCTTTCTGCGCTCTATGGTGTCCGTCTATTATTGTTATAAACTCATCATTGTCATTAACAAAAATTAGTATAGGGTATTGTAAGTCGGCACTCTCTATTT
>Ga0304730_1000221_pt1 | contig 50752 bp, 50 predicted proteins | sample M_130628_MF_Meta_FD_190474 | JGI IMG/M metagenome (GOLD analysis project Ga0304730, IMG submission 190474) | Freshwater microbial communities from Lake Montjoie, Canada to study carbon cycling - M_130628_MF_MetaG (v2) (version 2) | ecosystem: Environmental > Aquatic > Freshwater > Lake | place...
TCCATGCAAGCCACGTCGAGTTTAAGGAAGGAAGAGAATAAATGGCTCGTTATACCGGAGCAGACTGCAAGCGTTGCCGTCGCGAAAAAGTAAAGCTCTTCCTTAAGGGCGCAAAGTGCGATGGACCAAAGTGTCCGATCGAATCTCGTCCTTATCCACCAGGACAACACGGCCGTGGTCGTGCCAAGGAATCTGAATACCTATTACAGATGCGCGAAAAGCAAAAGTGCGCACGTATTTACGGCGTTCTAGAAAAGCAATTCCGTGGTTACTACGAAGAAGCTAACCGTAAGCAAGGCAAGACTGGTGAAAACCTTCTTGTAATTCTTGAAACACGTCTAGATAACGTCGTCTTCCGCGCAGGCTTTGCTAAGAGCCGCGATATGGCACGTCAGCTAGTTCGTCACGGTCACTTCTTGGTCAACGGCAAGAAGGTAAACATTCCTTCATTCCGTGTTTCTGCGATGGACATCATTGATGTTCTACCAAAGTCACTAGACCTAACCCCATTTATTGTGGCTAGCGCCGAACTTGGCGAGAAGTCAGTTCCAGCCTGGATGGAAGTTGTTGGTTCGCAGATGCGCATCATCATTCACTCCACACCAGCACGTTCAATTATCGACACCCAAGTTGAAGAGCAGTTAATCGTCGAACTTTATTCCAAGTAATAACCAACCCGGTGATCAAATAGTGGATTACCAAGAGAAAGAGGAGCAACAGTGCTAATTGCACAACGTCCCACCCTCAGTGAAGAAGTAGTTTCTGAGCATCGCTCACGGTTCATCATTGAACCGCTTGAGCCAGGTTTCGGTTACACCCTAGGCAACAGCATGCGTCGTACTCTGCTTTCATCTATTCCAGGTGCAGCAGTTACCAGCATTCGCGTTGCTGGCGCCCTACATGAGTTCACTACTCTTGAAGGCGTTAAGGAAGATCTCACAGATATCGTTCTTAACATTAAGAACCTAGTTCTTTCATCAGATAACGATGAACCTAGCGTTCTATACATCCGCAAGACTGGTGCTGGTCCCGTAACTGGCGCCGACATTGCCGTTCCTACTGGCGTTGAAGTACATAACCCAGAGCTACACATCGCAACACTTAACGATAAAGCGAACCTCGAAATCGAACTTACTGTCGAGCGCGGTCGCGGTTATGTAACTGCAGTTCAGAACAAGCAAGCTGGAGCAGAAATTGGCCGAATTCCGGTTGACTCTATCTACTCACCTGTTTTGAAAGTTACTTACAAGGTCGAAGCTACTCGTGTTGAGCAGCGCACCGACTTCGATCGTTTAGTTATCGATGTTGAAGCTAAGCCATCAATGAAGCCACGCGATGCTGTTGCATCAGCTGGTAAGACTTTGGTTGAGCTATTCGGTCTTGCTCGCGAATTAAATCTAGATGCTGAGGGAATCGAAATGGGGCCATCTGTTATGGATGCAGCTCTTGCCGCTGACTTAGCACTTCCAATCGAAGATCTAGATCTAACAGTTCGCTCATACAACTGCTTGAAGCGCGAAGGCATTCACACAGTTGGTGAACTAGTAAATCGCTCAGAAGCTGATCTACTAGATATCCGTAACTTTGGTTCAAAGTCAATCGATGAGGTCAAGGCAAAGTTGGTCTCAATGGGAATGTCACTTAAGGACAGCCCAGCTGGTTTCGATCCAACTAAGCACCAGAACTACAACGCAGCTGTTGACGATGATTTCGTTGAAGCAGATCAGGCCTAGGAGAAGAAAATGCCAAAACCAACTAAAGGTCCTCGCTTGGGCAGTGGCCCATCACACGAGCGCCATATTCTAGGAACTCTTGCAGAGCAGCTATTTGAGCACGGCAAGATCACTACAACTGAAGCAAAGGCAAAGCGTCTTCGTCCATTGGCCGAGAAACTAATTACTTTTGCAAAGAAAGGTGACCTCGATGCTCGTCGTCGCGTTCTAGCAACAATTGCTAACAAGGGCGTTGTACATCATCTCTTCACTGAAATTGGTCCACGTTTTGCTACCCGCAACGGTGGCTACACACGTATCACCAAAGTCGGTCCACGTAAGGGTGACAATGCGCCAATGGCAGTCATCGAAGTATTAACTGAGAAAGATAACTAAGCTCAAAAACTTAGTCACTTACTCTAATGTCGGAACCCACTCTCTTTCCTGAGGGTGGGTTCCTTCGTTTAAAAATCAAATTGGCATACGACGGTACAAATTTCTCAGGCTGGGCAAAACAACCAGATCGCCGAACTGTGCAAGAAGAATTTGAAAAAGCATTCGCAACCATTGTTCGATACCCGTGCGAAAGCATTGTCGCGGGTCGCACCGATGCCGGTGTTCATGCCACAGCGCAAATAATCCATATTGATGTTCCCGAAAAAACTGACCTTGCCGATCTGGCCTATCGTCTAAATCGATTACTTGATAACGACTTAAGAGTTCTTGATATCGAAGTAGCTCCTGAAGGTTTTCATGCTCGTTTCTCAGCGCTGCGCCGTCACTACAAATATCAAATTGTTGATGGAAATAAAGCAATCAATCCACTTGATCGATACGATCGGGCAAGTTGGTATCGACCACTAGATCTAGCGCGCTTAAATGAAGCAAGTTCATTGTTATTAGGTCAACATGATTTTGCCGCCTTCTGTAAATTCCGCGAAGGTGCTACAACTATTCGCACGCTTGAAACTTTCCATTGGGAACGCAAGGCCGATGGCTTGTTGGTAGCCCAAGTTGTGGCTGATGCATTTTGTTACTCAATGGTGCGCAACTTAGTGGGCTCGGCAGTTTGCGTTGCGGAGGGTCGCTTTGAACCAAGCTGGATCGCTGAAATGCTGGCTAACCGTGAACGTATTTCTGATTCAATGGTTTTCCCAGCCGAAGGTTTAACTCTGGTTCAAGTTGATTACCCAGATGACGCTGAACTAATCACTCGGGCTGCTCTGACTATCTCGCGTCGAGGCGAGGACTAGCCGAAAGCTATGTTCGTTGGTTTTCGAGCAATTAGCCGGATTTACCATTGCCCTGAGCCTGTATTAGATCGCTCGCTTACGCTCATTTTGACGCTTATCCAATTTTGACCCTGAGCGAGCGTGACGGTAGCCTTACCCTCTAGATCAAGCCCGCCGCGAGGTGGACTTTCTAATCAAGAACTAACTAAGAACTAAGAAGAAGGTAGGCAATAGCGTGCGTACATATAGTCCAAAGCCTGGCGATGTAGTGCGAAAGTGGCATGTCATCGACGCCCAAGATGTTGTATTGGGTCGCTTGGCAACTCATGCTGCTGCACTTCTACGCGGAAAGCACAAAGCAACATTTGCTCCACACATGGACATGGGTGACTTTGTAATTGTTATCAACGCGGAAAAGATTGCGCTTTCTGGTTCAAAGACCACACAAAAGTTTGCTCATCACCACTCAGGTTTCCCAGGCGGTTTAACTTCAACTGTTTACGGTGACCTGATGGAAAAGCACCCAACTCGCGCAGTTGAAAAGGCAATCAAGGGAATGATTCCTAAGAATCGTCTTGGCCGCGATATTGCATCAAAGCTAAAAGTTTATGCGGGTCCAAATCACCCACACGCAGCACAGGCTCCAACTCCATATGTTTTCGAGCAAGTTTCACAGATCATTAAGTAATCGATAGAAAAAGGGAATAGAAAATACATGTCTGAAAATACAACTATCGAACTTGATGAAGCACAAGAGCTAACTTCTTATTCATCATCATCTCCAGCTGCAGCGACTAACCGCCCAGCAATTAAAGCTCCAGGTGGCGGCACAGGTCGTCGTAAGGAAGCTGTTGCTCGCGTTCGCTTAGTTCCTGGTTCAGGCAAGTGGGTCGTAAACGGTAAGACTCTTGAGAATTACTTTCCAAATAAAGTTCACCAACAATTAGTTTCCGAACCATTCCGCACAGTTGGTGCTGAAAATGGTTACGACGTTGTTGCTCGCATCAATGGTGGTGGAGTTTCAGGTCAAGCTGGCGCACTTCGTCTTGGTGTTGCTCGCGCGCTAAACGAGATCGATGTCGAGGCTAACCGCCCAGCTCTTAAAAAGGCCGGCTTCCTTAAGCGCGATGCTCGTGTTATCGAACGCAAGAAGTACGGCCTAAAGAAGGCACGTAAGCGTTCTCAATACAGCAAGCGCTAATTCACTTTCACCGATTTACTCGGTAGCTATCTCGGCAGGAGGAGGACTTTTTGTCACTCTTTGGAACCGACGGCATTCGTGGTTTAGCAAACGTTGATTTAACAGCTGAATTAGCCCTTGATGTCGCTGTTGCTGCGGCACATATTCTCGTAGAAAATTCAAACGATCGCCCGCGCGCAATTGTTGGACAAGATTCACGTGCTTCCGGTGAATTTCTGGAAGCAGCAGTTGTGGCTGGCTTAACTAGCGCTGGCGTAGATGTTTATCGAGTTGGCGTTGTACCAACTCCGGCAGTTGCTTATTTAGTCGCTAGCACTGGCGCAGATCTTGGCGTCATGATCAGCGCATCGCATAATCTAATGCCAGATAACGGCATTAAGTTATTTCAACGTGGTGGCGAAAAATTAGCCGATGAAGTCGAAGCGTTAGTTGAAGCTCGTATCGGCGAACCATGGCAACGCCCTACCGGCGCTGCTGTTGGCCGGGTAATTAGTGATGATCAATTAGTTGATAAGTACATCGAACACTTACTTTCAACAATTGATGTTTCACTTAGTGGTCTAAAAGTTGTGGTTGATTGCGCAAATGGTGCTTCTTCATTTACGGCACCAGTTGCTTTATCTCGCGCAGGCGCCGAAGTTATCGCCATTGCCAATACTCCTGATGGTTGGAATATCAACGATGGCGTTGGCTCTACTCATTTAGATTATTTACGTAACGCAGTACTTAAAAATGGCGCCGATGTCGGAATCGCACACGATGGCGATGCCGATCGTTGTTTAGCTATTGATGCTACTGGCGCCGAAATTGATGGCGATGTAATCATGGCAATTCTGGCTAAAGGCTTTAAGGTCCAAGGAAAGCTAAAAGCAAACACAATTGTCGGCACTGTCATGAGCAATCTTGGGTTTATGCACGCGATGGCTGAATCAGGCATTGAAGTAGTAACTACTGCAGTTGGTGATCGCTACGTTTTAGAGGCAATGCTGCAGTCAGATTTCAATTTAGGTGGCGAGCAATCAGGCCACGTAATCATGCGCGATTACGCAAATACTGGCGATGGCTTACTAACAGCTCTACAACTTTTAGCTGAAGTAAAACGCTCTGGTCAAACCCTGCAAGAGCTTTCGCGCGTTATGGTGCGATTCCCACAAGTGCTAATTAATGTAAAGAATGTGGCTAAAGAACGCCTAGCAACTTCTAACGCTATTACCGATGCTGTAAAAGCAGCTGAAGTTGAGTTGGGATCAAATGGCCGGGTATTGCTGCGCGCATCAGGTACCGAACCTTTAGTGCGTGTAATGGTTGAGGCCCAAAGCGATGCTGTCGCGCAATCTGTGGCGACAAAGCTTGCTCAAGTTGTAGAAAATGAATTGAGATAACTTAGATGTGCGGAATCGTTGGCTACACCGGTAAGAACTCGGCAATCACACCTTTAATTGAAGGATTGCGCCGTCTTGAATATCGCGGTTATGACTCAGCCGGCATCGCACTTGGCACAAGCGGCAAACTATTTATTGAAAAGCGCGCAGGCAAGTTAGGCAATCTAGAGAGTTCGCTAGGCGACCAACTTCCATCAGCAACTTCAGGAATTGGTCATACTCGTTGGGCAACCCATGGCGGGCCAACCGATAACAATGCACACCCTCACGTAGATAACGAAGGCAAGCTTGCGGTTATTCATAATGGCATCATCGAAAATTACAACCAACTAAAGGCTGAGTTACAAGCTAAAGGCCATAAGTTTCATTCGGATACTGATACTGAATCAGTAGCTCACTTATTAAGTGATCTACGTAAGGAATTCAATGGTGATCTGCCCGCTGCGATGCGCGAGGCTGTTAAAACTCTGCGAGGCTCTTTCACTCTTCTCGCAGTGCACGCAGACAACCCTGGCGTAATTGTTGGCGTGCGACGTAATTCGCCTCTGGTATTAGGTGTTGGCGATAACGAGTTTTTCTTGGCTTCCGATGTGGCAGCATTTATTGATTACACCAAGCGCGCAGTCGAACTTGGTCAAGATGAAATTGTGGTTATTACACCAACTGGTTTTGAAATTACTGATCTTGATGGCAACGCTCAAACACCACGCGAATATCAAGTTACCTGGGATGCCGAAGCTGCGCAAAAAGGTGGCTTTAGCCACTTCATGTTGAAAGAAATCTTTGAGCAACCTAAAGCTGTTGCCGATACCTTAATTGGCCGCTTAACCGACAACAATCAAATTGAACTTGATGAATTAAAGATGAGCGATGAGGAAATTCGCTCTCTTAAAAAGATCGTGGTAATTGCCTGCGGTACTGCTTATCACGCTGGCATGATCGCAAAATATGCTATTGAAAAATGGGCCAAGATTTCGGTGGAAGTCGAAATAGCTAGTGAGTATCGCTATCGCGACCCGATCATTGATGCACAAACTTTAGTAATTGCGATTTCGCAATCAGGTGAAACTATGGACACGCTGATGGCGCTTCGTCACGCTAAAGCAGCCGGAGCCCGAGTTTTAGCAATCTGTAATACAAATAGTTCGACGATTCCGCGCGAATCAGATGCGGTTTTATATACCCACGCTGGGCCCGAAATTGCCGTGGCCTCGACTAAAGCATTTTTAACTCAAGTTGTGGCTGCTTATTTAATCGGCTTGCACTTAGCTCAAGTGCTCAAACAACTAACTGATATCGAAGTAGCAGATCTATATAACGAACTACTTGAATTACCCGCAAAAATCGAAGCAATTCTGGAAACTGTGGAGCCATTACGAGCACTGACTCGTACCTTTGCCAAGAGTTCATCAGTTTTATTCTTAGGTCGAAATGTAGGATTCCCAGCCGCCCTTGAAGGTGCCCTTAAACTGAAAGAGCTTGCTTATATGCATGCCGAAGGTTTCGCAGGTGGCGAGCTCAAGCATGGCCCGATCGCATTAATCGAGGAAGGAACACCGGTAATTGCGATTGTTCCGGCCGGACATGAACATTCACTCGATGAAAAAATGTTAAGTAATATTCAAGAAGTTAAAGCACGTGGTGCCCAAGTAATTGTGATCGCCGAAGAAGGCGCCGAAGTAACTGGTGCAACTCACGTTATCCGAATCCCTGTGGCACCAGCACTGTTCCAGCCAGTTTTAGCCACCGTTCCGCTACAGGTGTTTGCTTATGAAATGGCGATTGCCCGCGGTAATGATGTAGACCAACCTAGAAATTTAGCTAAGTCGGTTACGGTCGAATAATGTTTAAATTGAAGGCCCACCAACGCGAAGAGTTAAGTCGCTCATTCTCTTGGGCAGCATTTGCGACCTCAGGTTTCCTTTTTGTTACTTATCAGGTTGTTACCGCAGGTTGGTTAATAACGATCGATGACAAGATTGCCACCTTTGATAGATATCTTTTTCCAAAGTGGGTTTATTTCATTTTGCGTCGCATCGACGATTTAGGACTTCGTGGATTAAGTGCCGTGGCGATCTTGCTCTTATCGGCTTATTTGTGGCGCAGATTTAATACTTATCGTCCATTTTTTCTATCTATCATGGCGCTGTTAGCTCTAAATGGCGTCGTTGGTATTTTTAAGTTATACATTGGCAGAACAAAACCTCGCTTGAATATGGATCTCCTAAACTCTGGCGGAATGTCATTTCCAAGTGGCCATATTTCAAATGTTGTTCTTATTTGGGGGCTCTTTGCTTATCTCGTTTACCGCTACTTATGGAGTGAACCGAAGAGTGCCAAATATTTAATCACAATAGTTTCATCTTTAGCGTCTGCAATTATGGTTGTCTCTCTTTACCGAAACACTCACTGGTTTTCAGACTTACTTGGTGGAATTTTTCTAGGTGGAGCGCTCTTAATCGCAGTAACCGCTCTTGACCGAATCATTCCTTCGCGCAAGGATCAAACATGATCGATGGGGTAGGAATTGATGTGGTTGATATCGCTAGATTTACCGAGGCAATTGAGCGCACCTCGGGACTTAAAGAGCGACTATTCACAGTTGCCGAACAAACCAAATCCATGCCGTCCTTAGCCGCACGCTTTGCTGCTAAAGAGGCACTAGCCAAAGCTCTTAGCGCTGGCAAAGGTTTACCGTGGCATGATGCCGAAGTGATTAATCTAGAAAGTGGCAAGCCAGCATTTTTATTTCGAGGCGAAATTGCTGACTTAGTCGATGGGGCCGCAGTTCACTTATCACTTTCGCACGATGCTGGTATCGCATCTGCATTCGTAATTGTGGAGCGCTAATGAGTAATCGCGCCGAAGCAGCAGTTGATTTAACGGCGATCGCTGCCAATGTTAAGAAATTAAAGTCCACAGCTGGCACTGAGTTAATGGCAGTAGTTAAAGCCGATGCCTATGGCCACGGGTTAGTGCCAGTTGCCAAAGCCGCAATTAGCGCAGGTGCTACTTGGCTTGGTGTTGCTCTAGTTGAAGAAGCGCACTCACTACGCGCTGCGGGTATAGCAGCGCCAATTTTAGCTTGGCTAGTTCCACCTGGATCCAATTACGCAGAAGCGATCGATGCTCAAATTGATTTAGCAGTTCCGTCTCTTGAAATTTTTAAAGAGATTGTGGCAACTGGCAAGAGAGCACGAATTCACATCGAAGTAGATACTGGCATGACCCGTGGTGGATTCTTAGAAGAGTGGGCAGAGTTTCTAAAGTCAGATTTTAGTAAAGTCGAAGTGGTCGGAATTTTTTCTCATTTTGCTCGTGCTGATGAAGTTAGCGAAAAACAAAATCAAGATCAATCAGTCAACTTTAATAAAGCTATTGCTGATCTAGCTGCGATAGGTATCGATCCACAACTAAAACATTTAGCAAACTCAGCTGCAACGTTGACTAATCAGAGCGCATCATTTGATTTAGTTCGCACCGGAATTGCGATGTATGGGCTAACGCCAGATCTTGAGCATCTCGGAACCAGCAAGTCACTTGGTTTACGTTCTGCTATGGAAGTCCGTGCAAAACTGCACTTAGTAAAAAAAGTCCCAGCAAATTCTCCGGTTGGATATGGCGCAACCGAATTAACATCGCGAGATACAGTTCTAGGCGTGGTTGCGATGGGTTATGCCGATGGAATTCCACGTGTGGCTAAATCTGCAGGAGTATTTTTCGCTGGAAAACGTGCACCAATTATTGGTCGAGTTTCGATGGATCAATTTGTAGTTGATCTAGGTCCTGAGAGCACAGCTATTGCCGGTGATTATGTAGTGATATTCAATAATGGTGATGCAGGTGAATTCACAGCCGAAGATTGGGGCCTAGCAAGTAGCAGCATCAACTACGAAATGACCACCAGAATTGGGCCTCGAGTACCTAGACTCTATTCTCATGAGTGATCAAACTGACCTGATAGCTATTTCCGGTCTAACCGTTAAGTTTGGTGGATTAACGGCTCTCGATGATGTTTATTTGAAAGTTGCCCCGAATTCAGTGGTGGGCTTAATTGGGCCAAATGGTGCTGGTAAGACAACAATCTTTAATGCAATATCTGGCTTAGTGTCTCCAGATATTGGGTCGATTTCTTTTGAAGGTAAAAATATAGATTGGCCTAAACCTGATCAGCTCGCAAATTTAGGAATCGCACGCACCTTGCAGGGCGTTGGATTATTTAGCGGACTAAGTGTTTTAGAAAACGTCATGATGGGCGCAGATACTCATAACAAATCCAATTTTATTCGTGACATGTTGGGCTTCTCGCCAAAATTTGAAAAGCAACTTAAGCAACGTGCGCATGATGCTTTGGCTTGGGCTGGTGCCGCGCATACAGCTTTCCTGGAACCAACTGAACTTACCTATCCTGATTCCAAAAGAGTAGCAATTGCCCGTGCTTTAGTAATGAGACCAAAACTACTTTTACTCGATGAACCAGCTGCTGGTCTTGGTCAAGATGAGATAGATCAATTAGCAGCACTAATTAAGCAATTAAAGCGCCAATGTGCAGTATTAATTGTTGAACACCATGTTGATTTCGTGAGAGATATCTCTGATGAAGTTTATGTTCTTAACTTCGGCAAAGTTATTGCCAGTGGCGATTTCAATACCGTAAAACGTGATCCTGCTGTCGTTGCGGCATATCTAGGCACAACTACTGATGGCCAAGAAATCGGCGGATCAAATGCTTAAGATTGAAAATTTAGTCACTGAATATGGTGCAGTTCGAGCACTTGATGGCATTTCATTTACCGCTGTCGAAGGAAAGATAACTACGGTTATTGGTGCCAATGGCGCCGGCAAGAGCACATTGCTGCGCACTATATCTGGCCTAGAACGAGCAAAGAGTGGTCAGATAACTTGGGCAGAGAAATCTTTAATTGGTAAAGCACCAGAGGCGATTGTGCGATCTGGCATTGCTCATGTCCCTGAAGGCCACGCAGTAATTTCTCAATTGTCTGTTTCTGAAAATATTGAAATGGGTGCTCTCTTTCGCCGCCGTCAGAATCGCAGCGATGTAAAGCTGGCAATTGAAGAGGCCTATGAGCTATTTCCGCGTCTAGCTGAGCGCAGTAAGCAGTTAGCTGGCACTCTTTCAGGCGGTGAACGTCAAATGCTGGCGATTAGCCGAGCTTTAGTTTCCCGGCCAAAGTTGCTATTACTCGATGAGCCTTCACTTGGATTAGCGCCACTAGTGGTTGAACAAATTATTCAAACTGTTAACGACTTGTGCCGCAAGAGTGGGTTAACTGTTTTGTTGGTTGAACAAAATGCCAACACTGCTTTGGCTGTTGCTGATTATGGAGTTTTACTTTCTCTGGGAAAAGTTGTGGCAAATTTACCGGCCGCCGAATTAAAAGCAGATGCCTCGTTGCGTGCTGCTTACTTGGGATACTAGGAGGCAGCGCGATGGAACAATTCATATCAGCTGTCTTTTCCGGAACTGCAAATGGTTCCATATATGCACTTGTCGCCCTTGGGTTGGTTTTAGTATGGCGCGGCGCAGGGGTAATTAACTTTGCTCAAATGGGACAAGCCATGTTTAGTACTTATGTTGCATCAACCTTAATTAAAAATGAATATTCTTATTGGTTTGCTTTTTTTGTGGCGTTAATAGTAGGAACCATACTCGGCGCAATAGTTGATCTACTAGTCATGCGACCATTATCTGGAAAACGTAGTTCTGCGATGATTTCCAGCCCGGCGATGCGTGGAACTATTCCAGTAATTGCTTCCCTTGGAATTTTAGGAATTCTGCAGTCAGCTGCTGGAATGATCTGGGCTGCTGAAGAGCGTGGATTCCCAACACCAGTTAGTGCACTAGGTTTTTCCATTGGCGGCAAAGTGATGCCATTTACGGCATTCGATTTATTTGTAATAGGTATTGTGTTAGTAACTTTAATAATTACTACAATTTTCTTTCAGAAAACTGGCATGGGACTGGCAATGCGTGCCAGCGCACTAAATCCAGAGGTGGCTCGTTTAAGTGGAATACGCACCAGTTCGGTGCGCACCTTAAGTTGGGCTATTTCAGGTGCTGCATCATCTCTTGCTGGCTTGCTAGTAACACCAAGTGCTAACTTGTCACCAAATACCCTTGATTTAATTTTGATAATTGGCTTCACGGCAACTGTAATTGGTGGCTTAGATAGCTTGCCTGGTGGAGTACTAGGTGGCTTTATCTTGGGACTCGTTATCTCATTTGTAAATGTTTACGACTCACCATCTGATATTTTCTTAGCAATATTAGTGCTTCTTTTAATTGTTCTATTGATTCGTCCGCAGGGCATTCTGGGTAGTAAAGAGGTGCGCCGTGTTTAAGCACTTCCAAATTGGTAATTTACTTAAATCACTTATTTTCTTCTCGATAATTTTCTATCTAGGCAATATTTTTGGTCCATATAATCAAGGACAGCTCTCAGTTGTTCTGATGTATTTTATTGGAATTTTATCCATCACTTTCTTAACTGGGCTATCTGGTCAAATATCACTTGGCCAAGGCGCGCTTATGGCTGTCGGTGGATATACCTGCGCCCTTGGAATTTTAAATCTGGGACTTAATTATTGGCAATCGATAATTCTCGCAGTTATAGCTTCATTAGTTGCTGGCTGGATTTTAGGAATTACCGCTGCACGTTTATCTGGCCCTTATTTAGCAGGTACAACTTTGGTAATCGCGTTAGCGATTCCATCTTTAGCAAATCGCTTTGAATCAGTCTTTGGTGGCGACGTGGGCTTGAGTGTAGATTTTGGGAATCCACCAGACTGGTTAGCAACTTCGATTGGTGAGATTAGTTTTGAGCAATGGCAACTGCTAGCTGTGCTGCCTTTTGCGACTATCGCACTTTACTTAGCCTTAAATTTATTTGAATCTCGCACTGGTCGTAGTTGGCGAGCGGTTCGTGATCATGAGATAGCCGCATCCCTTGCCGGCATCAATGTTCAGCGAATAAAAATATTTACTTTTGTAGTTGCTTCAGGTTTTGCTGGCTTAGCTGGCGCTATGTACGGTTTGCGCGGAATTGTGGGGCCCAGCGTTTATCCAGTTTCACTTTCACTCGCTCTCCTAACTGGCGCGATTCTCGGCGGCTTGCGCAGTATTGAAGGCGCTTTTATCGGGGCAGCTCTAGTGGTTTTCCTGCCCGATCTAATCGAGAAAATAACTGGTAACTGGGAATTAGCCCCGCAAATCGGAAACTATTTGCCAGCCATGGTTTCTGGGGTTTTGCTGATTCTGACAGTGGTCTTAAACCCAGCTGGTATCGCTGGAGCGCTCCATCACCGCAAACCACGCCACAAGTAAGCCTCGGGTTACACCCCGATAACGCCCTAATAACGATTACCGCTTGGATGGGTCAATTCGTTCACTTTTTGTTAACTTTTTGTTCACCTTCTGCTACTTTGACCGTGTTCTGGATCACTTCAGATCTGGATTCTGACCAATTGGCTTGATTGCTACTTGGCGGTATATCGAAGTAGAAAGAGTGAACGCAGTGAATATACGTGCATCTCTATCTCGCAAAAAGCTTATCGGCCTAACCGCTGTGCTAATCGCGGGATCAATGACGCTTGCTGAAATTCCAGCACATGCAGCCCCAGGTGATGTAAGCGGGTCATCTGAAATTGTCCTTGGCATGCAGCTTCCTGAATCCGGGCCAGCGAGCCCTGGTTACAAAAAAATTGATGACGCAATGCGCGCTTACTTTGATTATGTAAATTCAAAGGGTGGCATTGGCGGAAAGAAGATTCGCCTTGAGGTAAAAGATGATGGCTACAAAGCAGGATTAACTATTTCAACTGCCTCTTCATTGATTAATACCGAAAATGTATTTGCATTCGTTGGAAGCGTCGGAACTCAGACTCACATCTCAGTTATCAAAGACATCAATCGTCGCAAGATTCCTGATGTATTTGTAAATAGTGGATATACCGGTTTCTACAAGCCTTCTACCTACCCAACAACTTTCGCAGCGCTTGGTACTTATGTAACTGAAGCGAAAATCTTGGGTAAGTATCTGAAAGAGAAGTTCCCAGATAAGAAGATTGGTATTTTGTACCAAACTGATGACTTCGGTCGTAATGCACTTGAAGGTTTCACCAAAGCTGGTTTAACTTTTGAAGCTAAAAAAACAGCAGCTAACTTTATTTCTGGAACTCAAGGAAATCCGGGTCTTGCTAGCCAGATGACCCAGTTAAAGGCAAACGGTGTTGAAGTAGTTATCGTTGCTGCAGTTTCATCAGCAACGACAGCAGCTGTCTTGACTGCTAACGCAATTGGATACAAGCCAGAGAAATGGGCAGTAATTAGTGTTGGCGCTGATGGCACTACCTTCAAGGAAATCGCAGCCGAGAAAAAGGTTGGAGCAGCTACTGCTGCATACCTACTGACCGGAATGATCTCAGCATCACATGCTCCAGCCCCAGGCGATAGCAGCGATGAATATGTCACAGCTTTTAAGAAGATCAATACAGACTTCAATAAGGGTGACAAGGATTGGGATAACAACATCCTTCAAGGCATGAATATTGGTTATATGGCAAGTGGTGCGCTTATGGGCACATTGAATCCAAAGACCGTGTTCTCAGCCAAGAACAACAAGACCTGTCAAGCAAATGCCAAGAAGAGCCTCTTGTCTCGCGTCTGCTTCATTGATTACATGGAGTCAAACGGCAGCAAAATTGAAAGTGCTGCGTTCACACCACTGCAATATTCATCAACCACTCACGAAGCATTTAGTGGTTTCTGGATTGGCGCATATGACGCAGCAACAGTTCTGCAGCCTGTAGGCGGAACTCGCGTTGTTTACACAACTGATTCTGGAAATGGTCCAGTAACAGTTTCCGACTACAAGCGTCCAGCAATTGCTGCTGATGCTCTACCAAAGAACTAGTAGGTAAAAATGAAAACTATTTCTATGCGCAAATTAATTGCCGCAATTGGTGCAGCAGCACTTCTTTCGACTGCTGCTGTTGCAATCGCACCAAGCGCCTATGCTGCCGCACCGACTTGTACTACTGCCAGTTCTACTGGCATTGAAACTTGTACTGGTTCGCTAAGCAATGGCGCTGGTTACTTGATCAAGGTTCCAGCAAGTTACAACGGAACTTTCTTCTACTGGAACCACGGAATTCGTTTCACTTATCCAATGCCTGGTGTCTATACAGTGCCAACAGGAGTTGAAGAGTTAACCCCAAACAATGTGCCAGAAACATCTATGTTGCGTGCCGGTTATGGCTTAGCAACTTATGACGGTGTTTCAAAAGGCGGGCTACGCGGCTGGAATACTGTTGACCGAGTCGAGATGCTTAAAGAATTAATCGACATCGTGCGCGCTAAGTACACCGTAAAGAAAGGTGTCGCATATGGATCATCTCAAGCTGGTTCAATCCTGACACCATTTATTGAGAAGTACCCAACTTATGCTGATGCCGTTGGCATCATGGCTGGCGTGACTCCCTCTATTGGTCAAGAAGTGCAATCACTTTGCGACATTTTCTATATCTTGAGCGTTTTTGCTGATCCAACTATTAAGGGTTGCGCAGCAATGGGCGTTAAAGGTTTAGCGGGTCACTATGCAGCTGCTGCTGAATTCGGCAAAGTTGTAGCACTGCTAACTGCATGGAGTGGAAACCTTGGCGCACCAGGACTTGAATATCCGGCAGCGCTAAAGGGTTCAGGGATCCCACAACGTTCGGCGTTATTGCTGACCGGTCTCCTAGCTGGCTTGCCAGCAAAGAGTGCTCATATGGATGGCATTACAACAAGTGCTGTAGTTGCCGAACAGAGCATCAACGCAACGGTTGCCATTCTAGAAAACTTTGGTGAAGCAATTGGAACCGGAACTTTCGGTGGTCAAGCGATCTCTGAAATTACTGGCCCTGGTTTCTACGACAACACAAATACCGACTGGTTTAGCTTGCTAGATCCAGCCGATTCTGGCCGCTATAACTTAGGCCTCTCAGGTGATGATGCAATCAATGCGATGCTAGGTGTTCTTTCAATGGCGCCACGCGTTAAGGGTGATCCTGCTGCCGTTGAGAAGCTAAAGAATCTAGATAAGAGCAAGTTCGATACCACAAAGCCAGTTGTTCTACTTTCTAATGAAGCAGACCGCTTGGTATTTGCTGGCAACGGTGCGCTTTATGTAGATAAAGCTCGTGCTGTTTATGATGCCAAGTTGGCAACATATGAAGCTGCTCGTGATGCTGCTAAAACTAGCGAAGAGCGCGCAGCCGCAGCCAAGCTAAAGCCAATCTGGAATGTTGTTTCGCTATATGCAATGACTCCAGAGACCTACACCAAGTACACAGCGGCTGGTCTTCCAGACTTTGCGGCGGCACCATCTCCATCAGGTGTTGGTCATCAAACCTTCACATTGAAGCAGATGATGGCTTGGGTCAAGATTTTGGCTCATGCTGCCGATACTGGAAAAGTCGGTTCACCTGGCTATCTACAGGAGTACATCAAGAAAGCACCATACTTGAACTCAGATTTGGATTACCGTCCTGCTGATTTGAAGTACATCTGGTAACTAGTTAACTAAGTAAGAATGAAGGGCCCGAGGCAACTCGGGCCCTTCATTCTTTTTAGTCGGTAAACTTTCTCAGTGATCGCAATTGCAACTCCCGATGAAATGTTTGCCCTTGGGGCAAAGCTCGGTAGCCAACTTAAAGCTGGCGATCTAATCCTTTTAAATGGCCCGCTTGGTGCTGGCAAAACCCTTTTAACTCAAGGAATTGGGAGCGCTCTAGGTATTACGGGCATTACCTCTCCCACCTTTGTCATTTCACGAGTACATAAAGGTTTACTGCCCCTAATTCATGTTGATGCTTATCGATTATTAATTGATGGCCAAGCAAATTTATATCTAGATGATTTAGATCTTGATTCAGCCGTTGCTGACTCAGTAACTGTCGTTGAATGGGGTGGGGAAGAAGCGGCTCGATTATCTGAAGAGCGCTTAGAAATCAATATTGATCGTAGCGAAGAAGTTCGTCAAGTGAGCGCTATTGGTATTGGTCCGCGATGGTCAGGGTTTTCACTATGAGCATCTTGGCTATTGATACCACTGCTTCACGAACATCAGTTGTTGTAATTCAAGACGGAAAAATTGTTTTTAATGAATTTCGTGATGGTGCGATGTCACATGGACCAGCGCTACCTGAGTTAGTACAGGCAGCGATTAAGAATCGTGAAATTTCTAAAGTTTTAGTAGGCATGGGGCCTGGGCCTTATACCGGCTTACGAGTTGGAATTACCTTTGCGCAGACATTTGCTTGGGCTAGAAATATCCCAGTCTGTGGCTTCTGTTCACTCGATGCGATTGCGGCACAAGTAAGTAAATCTGATTTTATTGTGACAATTGATGCGCGACGTAAAGAAGTTTATTGGGCGCGATACACCAACGGAATTCGCGTTGAAGGACCTGCTGTTGATTTGCCTGCTGTTGTTAAAGCTAGAGGTATAAAAATAGTTGATTCACTATTTCCGGATCCAAAATATTTCACTTCATTAGGCGAAGAATTTGCCGAACCTATTTATTTACGTCGTCCAGATGCTGTTGCTACGTCGGATCGCAAATGATTACATACCGTCAACCAACATCATTCGACGTGACAGTTTTAACTTCACTTGAGCGGCGTCTGTTTCCAGATTATCCTTGGACGCAAGCGCAGTTCAAAGAAGAGATTGCTGGTATTGGCACAAGTCGAGAATTCCTTTTGGCTTTAAACGAGAGCTCAGTTGTTGGTTATGCCGGAATGATGGTTGTAGCTCCTGGGGTGCCGGCAGACCTACTAACTATCGCCGTTTTGTCTGAATTTAGAGGCCAAGGAATTGCTCAATCTATGTTGGCTGGGCTGGAAAGTTGGGCTCAGGAAAAAGGAGCAACCGAGGTAATTTTAGAAGTTGATACTAAAAACGAAGGCGCAATTCGATTATATAAATTTTCTGGTTACCAAAAAATTTCTACTAGAGCTAATTATTATGGCCTTGGGGTAGATGCACTGGTTATGCGCAAGGAACTCAAATGAGTGACGCATTAGTACTAGGAATTGAAACATCATGTGATGAAACTGCGATTGGAATTGTTCGTGGTCGTACCCTGCTGGCCAATGTAATTGCTTCCAGCGTTGAGGAACATGCAAGCTTCGGGGGAGTCGTGCCCGAAGTTGCATCGCGCGCACATCTAGAAGCCATGCAACCTGCACTCAAAGAAGCAATCGCGCAAGCGAAAATTTCACTTAGTGATTTAGACGCCGTTGCAGTTACTGCTGGTCCTGGCTTAGTTGGTGCTTTACTAGTTGGAACTTCAGCAGCAGCTGGATTAGCACTTGCTATTGATAAACCAATTTATGGAGTAAATCATTTGGCAGCCCACGTCAGTGTTGATTACTTAACTCACGATCTGCCAGCTGAACCGACTATCGCGTTATTAGTAAGTGGTGGTCATTCCTCGCTATTACAGGTGAATGACATTACTGGTGAAATAATTAAACTTGGCGAAACCATGGATGATGCTGCGGGAGAAGCTTTCGATAAAATCGCGCGCATCATGGATTTAGGTTTTCCAGGTGGTCCAGCAATTGATCGCATTGCTAAAGCTGGTAATGCAACTGCGATAGATTTTCCACGCGGACTAACCACCAGTAAAGATTGGGAAACTCGACCATTCGAATTTTCGTTCTCTGGACTTAAAACAGCAGTTGCTCGATATTTAGAAGCAACCCCGGAATATGCCAAGGGCGATGTCGCGGCCTCATTCCAAGAAGCAATTGTCGATGTCTTACTTTTGAAAGCCATTGCGGCAGCTAAGAAAACGGGCATTAATTCGTTGGTCATTGCCGGTGGGGTAGCGGCCAATTCACGCCTGCGCCAAGTGGCAACTGAGCGCTGCGCCGCCCAAGGAATAACCCTTCGAATCCCAAGCCCTGGCTTGTGCACCGATAATGGGGCCATGGTCGCCACTCTGGGCTCGCTTATGGTCAGCGCTGGCCGAGCAGCCAGCCCAATCGCCTTTGACGCTCAATCTAGCCTGCCGGTTACCCAGATTTCTATCTAAATTCCAGCCGGTCTCGATTTGATCGCGGGAATAGCCCAGCATAGGCTTGGCGTTAGCACTCAAGACCCGAGTCTGCTAATTGCAGGCTCTAGTGAATTCGATTTTAAAAGGAGCACCAATCATGGCCGTAACAATCAAGCCACTAGAAGACCGCATAGTAGTTAAAGCTAATGAAGCAGAGACAACTACAGCTTCAGGTCTCGTAATTCCAGATACTGCGAAAGAGAAGCCTCAGGAAGGCACCGTTGTCGCAGTTGGCCCAGGTCGCTTTGATGATGGCGTTCGCGTTCCGATGGATGTCAAAGTTGGCGACGTGGTTCTGTACAGCAAGTACGGCGGAACTGAAGTTAAGTACAACGCCGAAGAATATTTAGTGCTATCTGCTCGCGATATTCTCGCTGTAATTGAGAAGAACTAATGGCCGGCAAATCTTTACAGTTTGACGAGCAAGCCCGTCGCGCCATGGAGCGCGGTGTAAATATTCTGGCTGACACCGTCAAGGTAACACTTGGACCTAAGGGTCGTAACGTAGTTATCTCAAAAACTTTCGGCGCCCCAACCATCACAAACGATGGCGTAACAATTGCGAAAGAGATTGAACTCTCTGATCCAGTTGAGAACATGGGTGCTCAATTAGTTAAAGAAGTTGCTACCAAGACCAATGATGTTGCTGGTGACGGAACCACTACTGCAACTGTGCTTGCTCAAGCTATGGTTAAAGAAGGACTTCGTAACCTCGCAGCCGGTGCGCAACCAATGGATATTAAAATTGGTATCGAAGCAGCAGTTGCTGCGATTTCAGCTGCGCTTAAGGCCAATGCCACTGTTGTAAAAGACAAGGCACAGATTGCTGACGTGGCAACTATTTCTGCGCAAGATCGCAACATCGGTGACTTAATTGCCGAAGCCATGGACAAAGTTGGCAAAGATGGAGTAATTACGGTTGAAGAAGCATCTACGACTGGGCTTGAACTTGAGTTCACTGAAGGAATGCAATTCGATAAGGGTTATATCTCGCCTTACTTCGTAACTGATCAAGATCGCATGGAAGCAATTCTGGAAGATGCCTACGTATTGATCTCAGGTGGAAAGATTTCAGCACTTGCCGAACTTCTTCCGATCCTGGAAAAGGTCGCTCAGACCTCAAAGCCACTTCTAATCATCGCTGAAGATGTCGAAGGCGAAGCGCTTTCTACGCTAGTCGTTAACCGTATGCGTGGCGTATTCGCCTCAGCTGCTGTTAAGGCGCCTGGTTTCGGTGATCGTCGTAAGGCCATGTTGCAGGACATCGCAATCTTAACTGGCGGCGAAGTTATCTCTGCTGAAGTTGGCATGAAGCTAGATCAAATCGGTTTGGAATCTTTGGGTCGTGCTCGTCGCGTTGTTATCTCAAAGGATGCAACCACGATCGTCGATGGTGCTGGCGATAAGGCAGTAGTTGCGGCTCGCGTTTCCGAGATTCGCAAAGAGATTGAAAATACCGACTCTGACTGGGATCGCGAAAAGCTACAAGAGCGCGTTGCAAAACTCGCTGGTGGCGTTTGCGTAATCAAAGTTGGCGCACATACTGAAGTTGAATTAAAAGAAAAGAAGCACCGTCTAGAAGATGCAATCTCAGCAACACGTGCCGCAGTTGAAGAAGGCATCGTGGTTGGTGGTGGCGCAGCTCTAGTTCATGCAGCCGATGCACTCGAAGGCGATCTTGGCTTCGAAGGCGACAAAGCTGTTGGTGTTCGTTTAGTTCGCAAGGCATGTGACGAACCACTTCGCTGGATTGCTGAAAATGCTGGCCTTGAAGGTTATGTAGTTGTAGCAAAAGTGCGTGCGATGAAAGCTAACGAAGGCTTCAACGCAGCAACAGATGTTTATGGCGACTTAGCTAAAGACGGTGTAATCGATCCAGTTAAAGTAACTCGTTCAGCTCTAGCTAACGCTGCTTCAATTGCCGCGATGTTTATTACAACTGAAGCAGTTGTATACGAGCGTCCAGCTGATGAAGCCCCTGAAGCTGCCGGTGGACACGGTCACTCACATGGCCCTGGCGGTCACTCGCACTAGTTTGTCTCGCACTAGTAATAATTAGAAATAAAAAACCCGCCGAAATTCGGCGGGTTTTTTATTTTCGGGGCTTAATAAATAATTAACTAGCAGTTGATAGCGCAACTGCGCCGACGCGGTCGAGAATCGCAACGCGATCATCTTCAGATAGACCGCCCCAGATTCCATATGGCTCTTGTACGGCAAGTGCGTGCTTGCGACAGGCATCAATAACTGGGCAAGAATTACAGACAGCTTTGGCAACATTTTCGCGATTGCGACGGCGTGGTCCGCGCTCACCATCTGGATGAAAGAACATCTCACTCGGCAGATCGCGGCAGGAACCGTCTTGCTGCCAATTCCAGTTTTCAACAACTGGTTTTGGGAGACGAGAAACTTCGCTCATATTGACCCCTTGAATGGTTAAACTGCTTTGGACTGAACCATACAACCGCTTCATAAGTTGTTCAAGTATCGAAAACCCCATTTCATGGTTTTGGCCGCTCTTTGAGCGTGCTCGGGTGGCACGAATCTCACCTACCCCCCAAGATTGGGGCATGGATCAACCCCTGACCGTGGCTGCCTTAGCCCGCCAGATTGGCGTGGCGCCGGCAACTTTGCGGACTTGGGATCGGCGCTATGGCCTGGGGCCATCAGAACATGTCGAAGGCAGCCATCGCAGATATTCGCGAGCCGATGTAGCCAGATTAGTAACTATGCGCAGATTGATTACAACCGGTGTTGCGCCAATTGATGCAGCGCTAAGGGCTAAAGCTCATGAAGGCGAAATTTCAATTCCAGAGTTAGTTACTGAGATTGTCGTTGCCGAAGAATTAGTTGCTGCAATCTGTCGCGCAGCGCAATCACTTGATCGCGAATTTGTTCTACATGCACTGCGCCAAGAATTGATGAAAAACGGTGTAATTCAATGCTGGCAGAACGTTATCGTGCCCGTGTTAATTATCGTCGGTGCGGACTGGGCAAAAACTGGCGAAGGCATTGAGATTGAACATATGTTGAGTGAAATTATTAAGACAGTTCTTCGTGAATCGGTACCTGAAGAATTCGATGCCATTAATGCACGCCCAGTTTTATTAGCTTGCGTCGGCGAAGAGCTTCATTCGTTAGCGCTACATGCACTCGCTGCAGCTTTAGCGGAACGAGAGATTTCCAGTAATTTCTTGGGTGCGCGCACCCCACTTTCTGCCCTCTGCGGAATCGTTAACAAATCAGCACCGCCAGCGTTATTTCTTTGGGCGCAATTATCAGAAAATGGCGACCCAATTTTTTTCAAAGAATTGCCTGAAGTGCGCCCTGCTCCCAAAATTATTCTGGGCGGGCCGGGCTGGAATTTAGAACAATGTAGTGAAGTAACCGTTGCCACGGACTTACAGCGTGCGTGTGAGGAAATTACGCAGGCAATCGGGGCCTAAAAGAGCCGTTAGACTTTGGCCTTATCCATTCGAGGGGAGGCCGAAATGAGCGATGACAAGATCGCAATGATGGGCCTTACCTATGACGATGTGCTCCTATTGCCCGATGCCTCTGAAGTTGTGCCTTCTGAAGTCGAAACTTCAACTCAGTTAACTCAAAATATAACTTTGGCGGTTCCGCTGATTTCCTCGGCCATGGATACCGTAACTGAATCACAACTCGCAATCGCAATGGCTAAAGCCGGCGGCATTGGCATCATTCACCGTAATTTGCCAATTGCCGAGCAAGTAACGCATGTTAAATTAGTCAAGAACGTAGGCATGGTTGGTGCCGCAGTTGGTGTTGGTGACGATGGATTCGCTCGTGCCCAAGCGCTGATTGAAGTTGGTGTTGATGTGGTTGTTGTCGATACTGCACATGGTCATCATCGCGCAGTGCTCGATGCGATTGCTCGTATTAAGAAATTCTCACCTACCACCGAAATTATTGGCGGCAATGTGGCAACTCGCGCTGGCGCACAAGCTTTGATTAATGCTGGCGCCGATGCCGTAAAAGTTGGAGTTGGTCCAGGATCAATTTGTACAACTCGAATCGTGGCAGGTGTTGGTGTTCCACAAATTACCGCAATCATGGAAGCAGCTAAAGCTTGTGGCAAAGCGGGTATTCCTTTGATCGCCGATGGTGGTCTGCAGTATTCAGGTGACATAGTTAAAGCACTTGTCGCTGGCGCAAATTCAGTAATGCTCGGTTCATTACTTGCCGGCTGCGAAGAGTCACCAGGTGAACTAATTGAAATTGATGGTCGCAAATACAAGGGCTATCGCGGAATGGGCTCACTCGGAGCCATGCAATCACGCGGCGAGCAGAAGTCTTATTCCAAGGATCGTTACATGCAGGACGATGTTTTATCCGAAGATAAATTAGTCCCTGAAGGTATTGAAGGAAAAGTTTTATATCGCGGCACTGTGGCCGAAGTAGTTCATCAATTAGTTGGTGGTTTGCGTTCTGGAATGGGATACGCCGGAGCCCCAGATATCAATACTTTGCGCCGCGATGGTCGCTTAATTCAAATTACGGCAGCTGGCCTACAAGAGAGCCATCCGCACGATGTATTACACGTGGCAGATGCCCCTAACTATGCGAAGAAAGGCTAGGGCTAAGAAAAATGTTCGAGATTGAAATTGCTCCCGGCAAGCGTGCTCGCCAGGCTTATTCCTTTGACGATATTGCGATTGTGCCATCACGACGTACTCGCGACCCTGAAGATGTTTCTACTTCATGGCAGATCGATGCTTATAAATTTGAGCTACCAATGTTGGCAGCTCCAATGGATTCAGTGGTTTCCCCGCAAACCGCAATTGCCATCGGAAAGTTGGGCGGCCTCGGTGTTCTAAACCTCGAAGGTCTTTGGACTCGGTATGAAGATCCACGTATTCAACTTGGCGAAATCGCTTCAATGCCTGATGCGCAAGCAACTCGTCGTATGCAAGAACTTTATAGCGCACCTATTCAGCCAGCCCTGATTAAAGAACGCATCAAGCAAATTCGCGAAGCTGGTGTAACTGTTGCGGCATCTCTGTCACCACAACGAACTGCCGAACTACATAAAGCCGTAGTCGATGCCGGTGTAGACATTTTCGTAATTCGCGGAACCACAGTTAGTGCCGAACATGTGGCAACTCGTGACGATGCGCTTAACTTAAAGAAATTTATTTACGAACTCGATGTGCCGGTAATTGTTGGTGGTGTTGCAACTGCGACTGGCGCGCTGCACTTAATGCGGGCCGGTGCTGCTGGCGTTCTAGTTGGTTTCGGTGGCGGAGCCGCACACACCACTCGTAAAGTTTTAGGTATTCAAGTACCGATGGCATCTGCAGTTGCTGAAGTTGCATCAGCCCGTCGTGAATATCTCGATGAATCTGGCGGCCGTTATGTGCATGTAATTGCCGACGGTGGCGTTGGTCGTAGTGGTGATATCGCGAAAGCAATTGCCATGGGCGCTGATGCCGTAATGATGGGCTCACCACTTGCAAAAGCTACCGAAGCGCCAGGTTTAGGTTGGCACTGGGGTTCTGAGGCGCATCACGCAGTTCTACCTCGTGGTGAACGCGTTGCAGTTGGCACAGTTGGCACACTCGAAGAAATTCTGCTGGGGCCTTCAAGTACTTCTGATGGTTCCATGAACTTATTCGGTGCTCTTCGCCGCGCAATGGCTACTTGCGGATATTCCGATGTAAAGGAATTCCAGCGCGTCGAGGTACTTATCAACCGTGGCTAATCCAGTACTTGTTCTTGATTTTGGCGCGCAGTATGCGCAGCTAATTGCGCGTCGAGTTCGCGAAGCAAATGTTTTCTCCGAGATCGTGCCCTCTTCAATCACTGCGGCCGAAATAACTGCCAAAGCACCGAGTGCGATCATTTTATCTGGCGGACCTTCTAGTGTTTATGCTTCAGGGGCCCCGAAATTTGATGAAAGTATTCTGCAGCTTGGCATTCCAGTATTTGGCATTTGTTATGGCTTTCAAGCAATGGCCGCAGCTCTTGGTGGCGTAGTTAGCCAAACTGGAAAATCTGAATTTGGCCGTACCGAAATTACTGCGACAACTAGTTCTAAATTATTTGCGGGACTTCCAGTGAAACAAAATGTCTGGATGAGCCATGGTGATGCCGTTACAACTGCACCTGCCGGATTCAATATCTGTGCTGTAACAGCTGATACCCCAATTGCCGCCTTTGAAAGCAGCGATGGAAAATTAGCTGGTGTTCAGTTCCACCCAGAGGTTCTTCATTCCGAACAAGGCCAAGTGATTTTAAAACGCTGGTTAATTGAGATTGCTGGTTGCGAACCTACTTGGACTTCAGAAAATATTGCTGCAACCGAAATTGCCAAAGCAAAAGTAATCATTGGTAATAAAAGAGTAATCTGCGGATTATCTGGTGGCGTTGATTCAGCAGTTGCTGCCGCAATTATTCAAGCAGCTGTCGGAACCCAATTAACTTGTGTGTTTGTCGATCATGGTTTGTTACGAAAAGGCGAATCTGAACAAGTGGAACGCGATTTTGTAGCAGCCACCGGAGTATCGCTAGTTGTTGTAGATGCCGTTGATCAGTTCATGAACGCGCTTGCCGGCGTAACTGATCCCGAGACTAAGCGAAAAATCATTGGTCGCGAATTTATTCGCTCCTTCGAAGCCGCAGCGCGCGATATTGCAGCTGGGGGAGACGTCGAATTCTTGGTACAAGGAACGCTTTACCCAGATGTGGTTGAGTCAGGCGGCGGCGAAGGCACTGCAAATATTAAATCGCATCACAATGTTGGTGGTTTGCCAGACGATCTTAAATTTAAATTAATTGAGCCCCTACGCACATTGTTCAAAGATGAAGTTCGCCAAGTTGGCCTGCAGTTAGGTTTACCTGAAGCAATTGTTTGGCGCCAACCTTTCCCTGGCCCAGGTTTAGGCATTCGCATTATTGGTGAAGTCACACTTGAACGGTTAGAAATATTGCGCGAGGCAGATGCAATTGCTCGCGAAGAGTTAAAGGCCGCCGGTCTTGATCGTGAGATTTGGCAATGCCCAGTTGTTCTATTGGCCGATGTGCGAAGTGTTGGAGTACAAGGCGATGGCCGCACTTACGGCCACCCGATCGTGCTACGTCCGGTTTCCAGCGAAGATGCGATGACCGCTGACTGGTCTCGCGTGCCTTACGAGGTTTTAGCCAAGATTTCTACGCGTATTACCAATGAGGTGCGCGAAGTAAATCGGGTCACTCTGGATATTACTAGCAAACCCCCAGCAACAATCGAGTGGGAGTGACCTTAGCGGTCGTTAGTATTTAGCCATTATGAAACGCACTTTAGTCATCGCAACTGCAGTTTTATTGGCAGTCTCACTTGCGCCAGCAGTTTCAGCATCATCTCCAGAACCAGTGAAGTCTTGTAGCAAAATTACAGCGAAGCCGCACGCAGCTCCATCAATTGCGCAACCAAAAACTATTGCCAAAGTTTTACCAACTACTTTCACCTTCGTCACTAATTGCGGCGATATTGTGGTCGAAACTGTTGGTGATAAAGCTCCACAGACTTTAACTGCACTAGCAACACTAGCCAGTAAAGGTTTTTATACAGCGACACTTTGTCATCGCTTAACTACCCAAGGTTTATTTGTACTGCAGTGTGGCGACCCAACAATCTCTGCTAAAGGCGGTCCGGTTTTTAATCGCAAACCTTGGACCGGAATCCCAGATGAGAATTTGCCGGTTGGCGAGAAAATTACTTATCCAGCCGGAACTATTGCAATGGCTAATTCTGGCAAGAATACAAATGGCAGCCAGTTCTTTTTTGTTTATGAAGATTCAGCGTTAAACCCTTACTACACAGTGTGGGGGCGCATAACTAGTGGGTTAGAAATACTGCGTGAAATTGCAGCAGTTGGCGCTGTTAAGCAAGGTAAAGATGGCAAGTATTATTACAACGGAGATGGCTTCCCAATTCAGGCAGTCGAGATTCGCCGCGTTATTGTTCGCTAGTTTGTATTTACAATCTTAAAAGCTTCGGCAATAACTCCATCAGCAAAACCACCGTTGGCAGCATTGCGCATACCCCATTCACGCAACATATTTTCTAGCTCCTTATTGTGCGCAGTTTGCGATGCGTGGGCCTTCAGTACCTTAACTTTTTGGGCAAAAGTTTCAGTTATATCAACCCAATGATCTGGTTGTGCATGTCCCATAACCCAAACTTCTTTAACTCGCCAAGGCTCGAAGCCAGCTTCCTTTAAATCAGTAAAGGCAAAAGGGTTTCGAGCATCTGGATAAACCGCCTGTATTGCTGATTCGCCAGCAGCTAAGTGATCTGGGTGGCTGGCACCGATACGATCCCAATTTCGTTCAGGGCTCTGACAAACCAAGCGATCTGGTTTAAAGCGGCGAATCTCGCGCACAATATCTTTACGTAACGCAATTGTTGGTTCGAGCCAACCGTCGCGATAATTCAAAAATGTTATGTCGGTAACGCCAATAATTGCGCCAGCTTCACGTTGTTCGCGTTGACGAACCTGTGGCATTTCCTCCATCGGGATTCCGGATTCTTCGCCACCTTGATCGCCATTTGTACAAAGTACATAACCAACTTCAATGCCAGCTTTCACCCATTGCGCGATAGTTCCCGATGCACCGAAATCTGAATCATCGGGGTGGGCATTAACAACGAGAACTCGCTTGATCTCACTATCGGCGATCGGTTCCATGTGTCTGCTCCCTTAAAGAATTCTGTCGCCGTAGCCTAATAGACTGCGCGCCATGAGCGGCACCGAAATGAGCAATGACCCATTGATTGCGGGGCTTAATCCGCAACAAAGTGCTGCCGTAGTTCACGCTGGGGGGCCACTTCTTATTGTGGCTGGCGCTGGTTCAGGCAAAACTCGAGTTTTAACTCGACGTATTGCTTATTTAATGGCAAGACGTAACGCAACCCCATATTCAATTCTGGCGATTACTTTCACCAATAAGGCAGCTGGCGAAATGAAAGAGCGCGTTAAAGAGCTAGTCGGCCCAGTTGCCCAATCAATGTGGGTTTCCACTTTCCACTCGGCTTGTGTTCGAATCTTGCGCCAAGAGGCAGCTCGCTTGGGTTATAGCAACTCTTTCTCAATTTATGATTCGGCCGACAGTTTGCGCCTGATTACCATTGTTTCGAAAGATTTAAATCTTGATCCAAAGCGTTATCCGCCACGTCAATTTCAATCTGTTATCAGCAATGCCAAGAACGAATTATTGGGGCCGGCCGATTATTTAAATGCCGCCACTAATCAATTCCAAGAAGTTGTAGCAGATGTTTATTCGCTCTATCAACGTCGGCTACAGCAATCTAATGCAATGGATTTTGATGATTTAATTTTAAAGACAGTCGAAGTTCTACAGCGTTTTCCCGAAGCGAAAGCTCGTTATCGTTCGCGCTTTCGCCACGTATTAGTTGATGAGTATCAGGACACTAATCATGCGCAATATATTCTGGTGCGCGAATTAGTTGGTAGCGACCTTGAGGGTCTGCCGTCAGCCGAACTTTGCGTAGTGGGCGATGCCGATCAATCTATTTACGCTTTCCGAGGCGCCACGATTCGAAATATCATGCAGTTCGAACTTGATTACCCAAACGCCACCACGATTTTGCTCGAGCAGAATTACCGTTCGACTCAGAATATTCTTAACGCGGCAAATGCGGTTATAACTCAGAATGAGTCGCGCAAAGAGAAAAACCTTTGGTCACAAGCAGGTGCTGGTGCGCCTTTAGTTGGCTATGTTGCTGAATCCGAACATGATGAAGCTGAATTCGTAAAAGATGAAGTTCGTTCTCTAATGGAAAAAGGTCTATCAACACCTGGCCAAACTGCAGTTTTCTATCGAACCAATGCTCAGTCTCGCGTCTTTGAAGAAGTATTTATGCGGGCGGCGCTACCTTACAAAGTAGTGGGTGGCTTGCGTTTCTATGAGCGCAAAGAAGTTAAGGATTTACTGAGCTACTTACGCGTAATCGCAAACCCCGAAGATGAAGTTTCGTTGCGCCGGGTGATTAATTATCCAAAACGTGGAATCGGCGATCGCGCACTTGAAATACTTGAAGCACATGCTAAATCTCGCGGTTATTCATTTTGGGGTGGGTTAATTGCGGCCTCTGAAGCACCTGAAATTCCACCAAAAGCTGCGCAATCAATTAACCAATTCACCGCCATGATTGGTGCGTTGGCAGTTTTAGTTGAAGCAAAAGTCCGCCCTTCAGTAATTGTCGAAGCTGTTCTTGAACAATCAGGCTTGCTGGCAGAACTTGCCAATAGCACCGACCCGCAAGATGAAGTGCGGGTTGAGAACCTCAAAGAACTCTTAGCTGTTGCGATGGAATATGAAGAGCGCCCTTTTGACGAACTAACTGAAGATGAAGAAATTTCACTTTCTGGTTTCCTCGAAAAAGCTTCACTTGTTGCTGATTCTGATCAAATACCCGAAGGTGAAGATCATGGCGGGGTAGTAACTTTAATGACACTGCACACTGCTAAAGGTCTCGAATTCCCGACTGTGTTTTTAACTGGCATGGAAGATGGCATTTTTCCACATTCACGAACGCTGGGCGAGAAAGATGAGATTGAAGAAGAACGTCGATTGGCGTATGTCGGTTTAACGCGTGCGCAAGAACGGTTATTTATTTCACGCGCTGAATATCGATCTTCTTGGGGTGCGCCAAATTACAATCCACCTTCTAGATTTCTTGATGAGATTCCCGCAAATGTAATTGAATGGCGAAATCACAATGTGATATCTCCATCACTGATTCGTAAACCACGCGTCGCAACTGCGCCACCACCGCGAGCAACTGGGCGCAAAGCACCTTCTGGAATATCTCTGGCAATTGGTGATCGTGTGTCACATGACACATTTGGTTTAGGCACAGTCGTCGGCACTGCTGGTGAGGGCGATAAAAGCGAGGCAACCATTAACTTTGGCCAATATGGCGATAAGCGATTGTTGTTGCGCTACGCACCTGTCGAGAAGCTCTAGTATTAGGCAGGTTTTACACGGCGTTCGCGCTCTTTATAAAAAAGGAAAGCGGTTAACTAGTGGATTTATACGAATATCAAGCTCGCGATCTATTTGAAAAGCATGGCGTACCAGTGTTGCCAGCTGCGATCGCAACAACGGCTGATGAAGCCGAAGCCGCCGCTGTGAAAATTGGCGGCAAAGTTGTCGTTAAAGCCCAGGTAAAAGTTGGTGGTCGCGGAAAAGCTGGTGGCGTTAAATTAGCTGTTGATCCTGCTGATGCTCGCGAAAAAGCCAGTGCAATTTTAGGCATGGATATCAAAGGGCATGAAGTTCGCACCGTAATGATTGCGGCAGCTGCGCCAATTGAATCTGAATATTATTTAGCAATTTTGCTTGATCGTTCCAACCGCACCTTCTTGGTCATGGCTTCAGTTGCCGGTGGCATGGAAATTGAAGAAGTCGCTCACACAGCACCTGAGAAGTTGGCAAAGATTCCAGTTGACTCAAATGTAGGCATTGACTTAGCGCGCGCTACTGAGATTATCGCAGCGGCAAAATTTCCAGCCGATGTAGCTGATCAAGTTTCTGCAGTTCTGGTCAAGCTTTGGGAAACATTTGTTTCTGAAGATGCCACACTTGTTGAAGTTAACCCACTGGTTAAAACTTCTGATGGCAAGATCATTGCTCTCGATGGCAAAGTAACTCTTGATGAAAATGCGGCTTTCCGTCATCCTGATCACGAAGCGTTAGTTGATCAAGCAGCCGAGAATGCTCTTGAGGCAGCAGCTAAAGCTAAAAATTTAAACTATGTAAAACTCGAAGGCCAAGTTGGCATTATCGGTAATGGTGCGGGCTTAGTAATGAGCACACTTGATGTCGTGGCCTATGCTGGCGAAAAGTTTGGTGGCGTTCGCCCTGCTAACTTCCTAGATATCGGTGGTGGCGCATCAGCTCAAGTTATGGCCGATGGACTTTCAATTATCTTGGGTGATAAAGATGTAAAGAGTGTTTTTGTAAATGTTTTCGGCGGCATTACTTCTTGCGATGCGGTAGCAAATGGCATTGTCCAAGCCCTTGAATTACTTGGGGCGCAGGCTACTAAGCCAATTGTGGTTCGCTTAGATGGAAACAACGTTGCTGAAGGTCGGGCAATTTTGACCGCAGCTGCGCACCCGCTGATTGAACAGTTAGACACTATGGATGGCGCTGCAAATCGTGCAGCAGAATTGGCGGCTAAGTAAATGTCTATCTTCATTAACGCTGATTCAAAAATTATTGTTCAAGGCATGACTGGTTCAGAAGGAACTAAACACACTCGTCGCATGTTGGCATCAGGCTCTAAAGTCGTTGGTGGCGTAACGCCAGGCAAGGGTGGCCAATCAGTTGAGATCGATGGCCATAATCTGCCAGTCTTTAACACTGTTGGCGAAGCTATGGCCGCGACCGGTGCCAATGTTTCGGTAGTTTTCGTGCCACCTAAGTTTGCTAAAGCCGCCGTGGTTGATGCTATTGATGCTGCTATGCCACTTGTAGTTGTTATCACCGAAGGAATTCCAGTTCACGATTCAGCTAGCTTCTATGCTTATTCGTTAACTAAAGGAACTACTCGCATTATCGGGCCAAACTGCCCAGGTTTAATTAGCCCTGGTAAATCAAATGTCGGAATCATTCCGGCAAATATCACTAGTGCTGGCCCAATTGGTTTAGTTTCTAAGTCCGGAACTCTGACCTACCAAATGATGTTCGAACTTCGCGACATTGGCTTTAGTACTGCTGTCGGTATTGGTGGCGACCCAGTAGTTGGCACTACACACATTGATTGCTTGCGAGCATTCCAAGATGATCCCGAAACCGAAGCAATCGTGATGATTGGTGAAATTGGTGGTGACGCTGAAGAGCGTGCTGCTGCATTTATCGCTGAGTATGTAACTAAGCCAGTAGTTGGTTATGTTGCTGGTTTTACTGCGCCCGAAGGTAAGACAATGGGTCATGCTGGCGCAATCGTTTCGGGTTCATCCGGAACAGCACAAGCTAAGAAAGATGCCCTCGAAGCAGCTGGCGTTAAAGTGGGTCAAACCCCAAGTGAAACGGCGCGTTTATTGCGCGCCATTTTGGGCCGCTAACAACAATGTTCCAACGAGTCCTTGCGGTCACGTTGGCTCAAGTTGTACGCAGTATTTCAGTTGTTCTTCTGCCTATCGCATTTCTTTCGCTAATTGCCTGGGCAACTGCCGGAAGCACAAATGGAAATACTTCAGATCCAGTGCGAGCTGCGATTTGGCTCTGGCTTGGCGCGCATCATTTAGCTTTTAATTTAACCGTCTCTGCAGGTGCTGCCGCTGGCTGGCTAACTTACTTGCCGTTAGGTGCTTTGGTTTTTCCGATTTTGGCAATTCGAAGTGGTTTCAAACGCAGTATCGAACGGTTAGATAACGATTATCAAAGTATTGCGTTAGCCCGCACCTTATTTGTTTCTTTGTATGCAGGTATTACAGCTGTTATCGCATTCTTTGTTACAACCGATGCAGTCAAGCCAGTTTGGTATTTAACGCCACTTGTCACAATTCCGATTGCGACACTTTCAGTTTTAAGTGCCGAACGTCGGAAAATTTCTTCCCAGCCTATTTTCTTTGCGACCCGCATCATTGCCGCATTCTTGGGTTTGGCATTCGTTGCGCTAGGTATTTCGTTACTCGTTAATCTGGCAACTGTTAAAGATTTAACGCAAGTCCTTGAACCAGGAATATTGGGAGGGTTCTTGCTATTGATTTTAAATGTGCTCTATCTACCAAATGCTGCTGTCGCGACAATGGGATACTTTGCTGGCGTCGGTTTCGGAGTTGGCAACAACACCATAATTTCTCCGCTTGCCTATAAAGTTCCTGAAATTCCGGCACTTCCAATATTGGGTGCCCTGCCGACCGGAAAATTTCATTGGGCACTTATCGCAATTTTAATTTTTGTCGTAGCTGGCGTTGCTCTAACTAGTTGGACTCTTAATCAACGACCAGAAGTTCTTTGGCAGACTTTCACTTTGGTCTTACTGTCAATTGCCTTTATTAGTTGGGCGGCAAGTGGATCTTTAATGACCGAGGCACTTAGCGCTGTTGGCGTTTCTATCTGGAAAGTTACCTTGGCCATTGGCATAGAAATGGCGATAGGTATTGGTTTGGCGAGAGTTCTGCCGAGGTTAGACCGAGCCAGATGAAAAAGGTCGTAGTTCTGGCTAGCGGATCGGGCACTCTAGCTCGGGCAATCTTCGCGGCTGAAAAGAGCTACGAAGTTGCTGCCCTTATCTGCGATCAGCCAGCTGCCCAGGTAATCGGCATTGCTAATGAATTCGGGATCAAAGTGGAAATACTCGAGTTAATTGGGGATCGAGCAATCTGGGATCAAGCACTCCTGTCGCTAGTTACCAACCATCAACCTGACTTAGTTGTTAGCGCTGGATTTATGCGAATCTTGGCACCGCAATTCGTACAGACTTTTAGAGTCATTAATAGTCACCCGGCTTTATTGCCACTTTTCCCAGGTGCACATGCCGTTCGAGATGCTCTGGCGGCTGGAGCAACCCAAACTGGCACCACAATTCATTGGGTCGATGAAGGAGTAGATACCGGCGAAGTCATCGCACAGGAACGCCTAGAGATCACGCCAACTGATACCGAGGAATCTCTGCACGAACGGATTAAGATTATCGAACGCGGTCTCATTGTTGCGACCATTCCGCAAATTCTGGCCGAGCTAAAGTAGAAGGCAGCGCTGTTAATGAGTAATCGCAAACCAATTCGTCGCGCACTACTAAGCGTTTACGATAAAGATCGCTTACTTGAAATTGGCACAGCTCTTAGCAAAGCTGGTGTTGAGATTCTTTCCACTGGTTCTACTGCCGCCAATTTAGCTGCCGCCGGTATCGCCGTAACTGAAGTTAGTGATTACACCGGCTTTCCTGAAATCATGGGTGGGCGAGTAAAAACTTTGCACCCAAGAGTGCACTCTGGCATCTTGGCCGATCAGAATAATCCAGATCATTTAGCAGCCATCGCAGAACTTGATATCGCCCCCTTTGACTTAGTGATAATTAATCTTTATCCATTTGCCGAAACTATTGCTGCCGGCGCTACTTTTGCCGAAGCTATCGAGCAGATTGATATTGGCGGACCTTCGATGTTGCGTGGCGCAGCAAAGAATCATGGCTCAGTTGCGGTCGTTAGCAATACTTCACAATATGACCAATTACTAGGCGCATTAGCCGCTGGTGGCTTTACTAATGAAGAACGCCAGCAGTTAGCACTTGAAGTATTTAGAACCACCGCTGAATACGATTTAACGATTGCCAATTGGTTAGGCGAACAAAGCGCCGAAGCCAAGTTACCGACCTGGTTTGGTTCCATCTACCGCCGCGAGAACACTTTGCGCTACGGCGAGAATCCTCATCAGAGCGCAGTAATTTACAAATCAACTGGGCACGGAATCGTTGGCGCTAAGCAACTACATGGCAAAGAAATGTCATTTAACAACTACACCGATGCCGATGCTGCATGGCGCGCAGCGTTAGACCACAGTGACCCAGCCGTTGCGATTATCAAGCATGCTAATCCTTGCGGCATCGCGACAGGGCCCGAGATTTCAACCGCCTACTTAAAAGCACATGAGTGCGATCCAGTTTCAGCATTCGGGGGAGTTGTTGCCGCTAATCGCAAAGTTGATTTAGCTATGGCCGAACCTCTCTCTAAGATATTTACTGAAGTTGTAATAGCGCCAGCATTTGATGCTGATGCGCTTGAATTACTAATGAAGAAACCTTCGATCCGAATTCTTACCTGTGATTTAACTTCAATAAATCCACTTGAATTGCGTCCCATTTCTGGTGGAGCACTATTACAAGAAAGTGATTTGATTGATGCCCCCGGAGATAACGCAACGAATTGGGTACAAGTTTCCGGAGATCCAGTTAGTTCACAAACGCTAAAAGATTTAGAATTTGCTTGGCGATCAGTTCGCGCCGTAAAAAGTAATGCCATCTTGCTAGCTAAAGACGGCGCTGCTGTTGGAATTGGAATGGGACAAGTTAATCGGGTGGATTCGGCCAAATTAGCAGTCGATCGCGCCGGTGATCGAGTGGCTGGTTGCGTCGTAGCAAGTGACGCCTTCTTCCCATTTGCCGACGGCCTACAGATATTGCTTGATGCTGGCGTTATCGCAGTAGCCCAACCTGGTGGCAGTGTGCGTGATGAAGAAGTAATCGCAGCAGCAAAAGCTGCCAATGTTGCAATGTTCTTCACTAGTACAAGACACTTCTCCCATGCATAAAGCGCGGATTCTCGATGGCAAAGCTTTTGCCACAATTGTTAAAGCAGATTTGCGCACTCGTACCGAAGCGCTAAAAGCCCGTGGCATTACACCTGGCTTAGGTACAGTGCTAGTTGGCGATGACCCAGGTTCACATTCTTACGTTGCCGGCAAACATCGCGATTGCCAAGAAGTTGGCATCAATTCAATTCGAGTTGATTTACCAAAATCTGCAACACAAGCAGATGTAATTGCTGCGATAAAAGATTTGAATTCAGCAAAAGAATGCACTGGTTACATTGTCCAGCTACCAATGCCTAACGGTATTGATGCCCAAGCTATTCTCGAAGCAATTGATCCAGCCAAGGATGCTGACGGATTACACCCAATGAATCTCGGCCGATTAGTAAGTGGCTATGCAGCACCATTGCCATGTACTCCTCGAGGCATAGTCGCGTTGTTGCGTCATTACGAAATTGATATTTCCGGCGCTGAAGTTTGTGTAATTGGTCGTGGCTTAACTGTTGGTCGCCCGCTTGGTTTGTTACTAAGTCGCAAAGAAGAAAATGCCACAGTTACTTTGACTCACACTGGTACTAAAGATTTAGCTAAGCATGTTAAACAAGCTGACATCGTAGTTGCGGCGATTGGAAAAGCACATTTCCTGACTGCCAACATGATTAAGCCAGGTGCGAGCGTTCTAGATGTCGGAATTTCGCGCACAGCGGCCGGCTTGCTTGGTGATGTCCATCCTGATGTTTTCGAAGTTGCCGCAAACATTGCCCCGATGCCCGGTGGCGTTGGCCCAATGACCCGAGCGATGTTACTTACTAATGTGGTTGAGGCATGCGAGTAATTTCCTATTCTTCCTACGCATTTGTTGCTGCTGGGGTATTAGCCGGAGCGCTCGGGCTAGTGCGAACTGGATCACTTTTAATCGCAGTGGGCACTGGCTTTTATGCCATTTCGCAGCGTGCGCAACGCAAAATTGAACTCTATCTGCCACTAGCTATTTCGATCAGCCTCTTTGTGTTGGCGGTAGCACTTCCGCGCGGGCGCTAGGATTTACCTCGACCTCAAGATATTTCTTACATTCAGGAGAACTGACAATGAGTAGCAAAGTCACAGTAGTAGGCGCCGGGTTCTATGGTTCAACCACCGCAATGCGCTTAGCTGAATACAACATTTTCGACACCGTAGTTCTCACAGATATTCTCGAAGGCAAGCCAGAAGGTTTGGCACTAGATATGAACCAATCTCGTTCTATCGAAGGTTTCGAAACAAAAATTATCGGAGCGACAACAACTGCTGATGGCGCTGGCTACGAAGCAACTGCAAATTCAGATGTAGTAGTTATCACCGCTGGACTGCCTCGCAAACCAGGCATGAGCCGCATGGACCTAATTGATGTAAACGCTGGCATTGTTCGTGGAGTTGCTGAAAATATCGCTAAGCATTCACCAAATGCCGTAATCATTGTGGTTTCTAATCCACTTGATGAAATGACTGCGCTTGCGCAATTAGCAACTGGCTTTCCTAAGAATCGCGTAATTGGTCAAGCTGGCATGTTAGATACTGCGCGCTTTACCGACAATGTCGCCGAAAAGCTTGGCGTTAAAGTTTCATCAGTTAAAACTCTAACTCTTGGTTCACATGGCGACACCATGGTTCCGGTTCCAAGTCGCTGCACAGTTGATGGTAAGCCACTTAGTGATCTACTTTCCCAAGCAGATATTGATGCTCTGGTTGACCGTACACGTAATGGTGGCGCTGAAGTTGTCGCTCTACTAAAGACTGGTTCTGCTTACTACGCACCTTCTGCTGCCGCTGCTCGTATGGCGAAAGCTGTCATTGAAGATTCTGGTGCGGTTATGCCAGTGTGCGCATGGGTTGATGGCGAATATGGAATTTCCGGGGTCTACTTAGGAGTTGAAGCAGAGATCGGTCGTACCGGTATCAAGAAAGTTGTAGAAAGCGATCTAACTGAATCTGAAATTGCTGCCTTGAAAGTCGCAGCTGAAGCTGTCCGCGCAAAACAAGCAGATGTCCAAACTCTTTAAGGAGCCGTTTTAAATGTCGAAAATTAAAGTAGTCGGAACCGTTGTCGAACTAGACGGCGATGAAATGACTCGCATCATGTGGCAGTTCATCAAGGATTCCTTGATTCTGCCTTATCTAGATGTGAATCTTGAGTACTACGACTTAGGAATGGAAAATCGCGATGCAACTGATGATCAAGTAACCATTGATTCAGCTCACGCAATTCAGAAGCATGGCGTTGGTATTAAGTGCGCAACGATTACTCCAGATGAGGCTCGCGTTGAAGAATTTGGTCTCAAGAAGATGTGGAAATCTCCTAACGGAACTGTTCGCAACATTCTGGGCGGCGTAATTTTCCGCGAACCAATCATTATCAGCAACGTTCCTCGTTTAGTTCCAAACTGGACAAAGCCAATTGTTATTGGCCGTCACGCATTCGGCGATCAATATCGCGCAACAGATTTCAAGGTTCCAGGCGCTGGCAAGCTAACCATGACCTTTGTACCTGAAGATGGATCTGCGCCAATCGAGCATACTGTTTACGATTTCAAGTCATCCGGTGTAGCAATGGGTATGTATAACCTCGATGAGTCAATCCGTGACTTTGCTCGCGCTTCACTTAATTACGGTCTGCAGCGCAAGTATCCAGTTTATCTTTCAACGAAGAACACAATTCTGAAAGCTTACGACGGACGCTTTAAAGATATCTTCGAAGATATTTACCAAGCAGAGTTCAAAGCACAATTCCAAGCAGCTGACATTTGGTATGAGCACCGTTTGATTGATGACATGGTTGCCATGTCATTGCGTATGGAAGGTGGCTACGTCTGGGCTTGTAAGAACTACGACGGAGACGTGCAGTCAGATACCGTCGCACAGGGCTATGGCTCACTTGGTTTAATGACATCAGTTTTGATGACACCAGACGGAAAGATTGTTGAATCTGAAGCAGCTCACGGCACTGTTACTCGTCACTATCGTGATCACCAAAAAGGTAAAGCAACTTCAACAAATCCAATTGCCTCAATCTTCGCTTGGACTCGTGGCTTAGCTCACCGCGCAAAGCTTGATAACAATGCTGAGCTGGCTGCTTTCTGCGACACGCTTGAGCGCGTTTGTATTGAAACGGTCGAACAAGGCAAGATGACAAAAGATTTATCACTCTTGATTTCGAGTACTGCGCCTTACCAAACGACGCAAGAATTTTTGAATTCAATCGATGAGAATCTAAAGAAGGCAATGGCTTAGAAGACCATGTCTTACAAATACCTGATCTAATTGAAATTAGCAGTAAAAAACCCCGCCGATTAATACCGGCGGGGTTTTTATTTAAGCTTTATTAGATGCGCTCACCTGTTGTTGAATTGAATAGGTGAACCGCAGCTGGGTTAGCAGTAACAGTAATTGTCTGTCCTGGCTTTGGTGGATTCTTTGGGTCCCAGCGCACAATTACTTGAGCGCCTTCTTCAGTGACATTTGCGAACTTAACTGAAGAATCAACTGGAGTTCCGTACACGAATGCATCGGCACCAAGTTCTTCAACTACTTCAACTAGAACATCAAAGCCAGTAGATGAAGGTGTGAAGCCTTCTGGACGAATACCAACTGTGATTGTCGCACCGGCACTTGCTGGAACCGCAAGGCTTAGTCCGCCAAGCTTTGCTTGCCCACCTGATACTGGAGCATTAAGCAAGTTCATAGCAGGAGAACCAATGAAGCCAGCAACGAAAGCATTAGCTGGGTTATCGTAAAGATTACGTGGGGTATCTACTTGTTGTAGGAAGCCATCTTTCAGAACTGCTACGCGATCACCCATGGTCATAGCTTCAACTTGATCGTGTGTTACGTAAACAGTTGTGATTCCAAGACGACGCTGCAGCGCAGCAATCTGAGTACGTGTAGCTACACGCAACTTTGCGTCAAGGTTTGAAAGTGGTTCATCCATTAAGAAAACTTGTGGTTCGCGAACAATCGCACGACCCATAGCTACGCGCTGACGTTGTCCGCCAGAAAGTGCCTTTGGTTTGCGATCTAGATATGGCTCGAGGTCGAGCAACTTTGCAGCTTCCTTAACTCGACGATCACGTTCTTCTTTTGGCTTGCCGGCAATCTTTAGGGCAAAGCCCATGTTTTCGGCAACAGTCATGTGTGGGTAAAGCGCATATGACTGGAAGACCATTGCGATATCGCGATCTTTTGGCGCAACATTTGTTACGTCGCGATCACCGATCAAAATACGACCGGCATCGATTTCTTCAAGACCGGCCAACATGCGCAGTGATGTTGATTTACCGCAACCTGAAGGTCCAACTAGAACTAGAAATTCACCATCATTAACAGTGAGCTCGAGTTCGTTAACAGCAGGCACGGTTGTGCCTGGGTAGATACGTGATGCTTTGTCGAATACGACATTTGCCATTTGATTTCTTCCTTATCCGGGCAGGTACGTGCCCGACGATCCGTTGGAGTAAGGCAATTACGGCGGGTGCCGCAATCGGTTCGCAAAGGCTACCCATCGAGTGCCAGAAAGGGCAATATCAGAGGCGAAATTCCTCGCGTGGCGCGTATAGTTGGGGTTCTCATGGAGCCCCACTCGCTTAGTCAGATTCTGAGCAATATCGCCATCGTTTTAATGTTGATCCTGCTGGGATCTCTCTTTGTGGCAGCCGAAATTGCCCTGATCTCCCTTCGCGAAAGCCAGATTAAGCAATTAGCCCTAAAGGGCAAACGGGGTGCTCGGGTGGCTGCTTTGACCGAAAATCCAAATCGATTCTTGGCAGCAGCTCAAGTTGGCGTCACCTTTTGTGGGTTCTTATCGGCAGCCCTTGGCGCTGAGCGTTTAGGGATCTATGTCGAACCTGAGTTAATTAAATTGGGTTTAACTAAAGGCGTAGCAGGACTGATATCGCTGATCGGAATCACAGTTGTTATTGCTTATTTCTCTCTTGTCTTCGGTGAACTAGTTCCAAAGCGGTTAGCGCTATTTCGTACTGAAGCAATTGCGCTGGCATCAGCTGGAATTATCGATTGGCTAGCAAAACTCTTTCGCCCAATTATTTGGCTACTTTCAAAATCAACTGACTTTGTCGTTCGATTATTTGGTTTAGACCCAGCCGAACAGCGCACTCAAATTTCTGAAGAAGAGCTGCTTGATTTAGTTGCTGGCCATGCCGCGCTGAGCGACGAGGAGCGCGACATTGTTGAAGAAGTCTTTAACGCATCTGAACGTCAAATTCACGAAGTTATGGTGCCGCGCACCGAAGTAGATTTCATGGACGCATCGCTGACAGTTGGCAAAGCAATCTCGTTAGCAATTGATAAAGCACATTCCAGATATCCCGTAGTTCGCGGGTCTTCCGATGAAGTAATTGGCTTTATCCATGTACGCGACTTGCTTGACACTTCACTCGTTAGCCCTGGTGGAAAAATCCAAGAGCTAGTTCGTAACATAATATTTTTGCCAGGTACCAAAGGTATTTTGCCGGCCCTAACCGAAATGCGTAAGCAAGGTCAACATTTAGCAATCGTGCTAGATGAATATGGTGGTACCGATGGAATCATCACGCTAGAAGATTTAGTTGAGTGCTTAATCGGTGATATCCGCGACGAATACGATGATCATGAACAAGAAATTGCGCATGAAGCACGCACCAATGACTTTGAGATCGATGGTTTAACCTCGCTGGAAGATCTTCTAGATGAGGCCGGAATCGAGATTCCTGAAGGTCCATATGAAACAGCCAGCGGCTTTGTCATGCACTTTCTCGGACGGATACCGGTAGAAAATGATGTAGTCAGCGTAAATGGCTTGCGAATAACGGTACTGTCAATGGAAGGCAAGCGGGCTGGCCAGCTATTGATCTCGCGCAACGCATAATTCATGCGAGAATAAACCTCATGAGCGCGCAGAAAAGAATTCTCTCCGGAATTCAACCGACTAGTGAATCTTTTCACCTAGGTAATTATGTCGGCGCCTTAAAGCAATGGGTTGCTCTTCAAGATGGCAATGATGCTTATTACTGCATTGTAGATTTACACGCATTAACTGGCGACACTGACCCAGCGCTGTTACGTAAACGAACTTTAGCTTCAGCTGCTCAATTAATAGCGCTCGGAATTTCGCCTGAGAAATCAACACTTTTCGTGCAGTCCCAAGTTCCGCAACATAATCAGTTGGGTTGGATTATGGAGTGCATTGCTGGTTTCGGTGAAGCAAACCGAATGACTCAATTCAAAGATAAGTCAGCTAAAGGTGGCGCGGATTCGGCCCGAGTTGGCTTATTTACTTACCCAATGCTGCAAGCTGCTGACATTCTTTTATATCAAGCCCATCAGGTACCAGTTGGCGAAGACCAGCGTCAACACATTGAGTTAACTCGAGATCTCGCAACTAGATTTAATACTCGCTACGGTGACACTTTCCGTATTCCTGAAGGCTACATTCTTAAAACTGGCGCCAAAATTTATGACCTACAAGATCCAACTGCGAAAATGAGTAAATCTTCCGGGTCAACTTCAGGGGTACTAGAGATCATGGATACCCCTGAGTCAAATGCTAAGAAGATTAAGGGCGCTGCGACGGATGCAGAGCGAGAAGTAAAATTCGATGAGAAAGCAAAGCCCGGCATTAGCAACTTACTTACTATTCATTCAACCTTGTCAGGCAAGTCAATTGCAGATTTAGAAGCTGAATTCGCTGATAAAGGTTACGGAGATTTCAAGGCGGCCGTGGCCGAGGTAGTAGTTGAATATTTCCGCCCAATTCGCGCCAAAGCCCTTGAGTTACTTGAAGATGAAGCTCAACTACTTTCTATCCTGCATAAAGGTTCCCGAAAGGCTCGAGAAGTTGCTTCCGAGACCATTAATTCAACCTACCGAAATCTAGGCATCGTCCAATGATTCGCAAAGCCCTGCTCCTAAGCTTCGCAATCACTGCCTCGGTATTGGTGCCCATTAACTTAAGCGCAGCCACCGCCGTGAACCCAGTGAATGTTTGTGTCGCATACGATTTAGGCGGGCCGGGCGATCGCTCATACAACGACGCGGTTCTCGCTGGATTGGTAAAGGCAAAGAAGACGCTTAGCTTTACCTACGAAGGATTTATAACTGATGGCAGCTCAGTTGATCGCGAAAAACGACTTCGTGCGATGATCGCTAAAGGTTGCTCACCAATACTTGCGATTGGTTCTGGATATTCTAAACTCTTAACGAGTCTAGCCAGAGAATTCCCAGCTAAGCAGTTTTCGATTTTAAATGATGCTTCAATCGCTGACTTAAATGTTGCTTCACTGATTTTTAATAATAAGCAAGCTGGGTACTTAGCAGGTTCAGCTGCAGCACGTGTATCAAAGACTGGCAAAGTTGCTTTGATTTCAAATTCTACAAATTTAGATTTAGAAAATGGTTTTATACTCGGGGCAAATGCGGCAAAGAAAAAAGTTAAGCTAACTTCAAAAAGTGCTTCTAGTGGCTTGGCGGAGGTAACGAGTGCTCTTATCGCCGATGGTAATGATGTAATTTTTGTTGCCGTCGCTGGATCTGCTAACGAAATATTTACCGCAGTTGTTAAATACAACGAGACTAAGAAAAAGAACGCTGCTGAAGTTGGTGTAATTACCATTGAACCTGATCAATACCTGACCGTTAGTTCAGCCAACCAAAAGTATCTTCTTGGTGCTGTTTCCAAACGGGTAGATAACGTAATCTTAGATTTAGTAAATTCAGCAATTAGAGATCAGCAAATCATCGATATTCTGGATCCAGTTCAAGGAATTTATGGCCGCAGTTATGGCATCACTGGTGGCAACATGGAGCTCTCAATTTGGGCACCAAAACTTCAGGCATTCAAAGCTTCAATAGATGCTGCTTCACGGACCGCTGCCAAACTTTAAAGTCGCGGTCTAGAGTTTTCACGATTGTTACCTATTTTTCGCGCATTTCTTGATATTTCACTGGGTTAAAAGCCATTTTGATACTAGGCTCAACCGTACTAAGAGGAGCTATCTGGCCGGTACTTGTGTAATGGCTTAGAGAGTAAAACTTGCGATAACCCCCGTTTCATACAACTTGGAGGAAAATTGAAGAAGTCAAAGCTAGTAGCCATTCTTGCGGCTACAACCGTTGCGAGCGCATTCGCACTTTCAGGATGTTCAAATTCTGATTCAACAGATAGCGCATCAGCAATAAAGACCAAAGCATGCTTGGCACTCGATACTGGTGGCGTAGATGACAAGTCATTTAACGCAGCATCATGGGCTGGCGCTGAAGCAAGTGCTGCAGCAAATGAGAACGTAGAAGTTTCATATCTTCCTGCTGCTTCAGCCGCAGATTACGCACCAAATATTAAGAAGTTTGTTGATCAAGAATGTAACTTGATCATCGGCGTAGGTTTTGCAATTGCTGGCGCGATCATCGCATCTGCTAAGGAAAACCCAACAATTAATTACGCAGTAGTTGACGATGCAGGACTTGAACCAAACGCTGATTACACAGAGTTTACTGCGATTCCTAACGTTAAGGGCCTTACATTTAAGACTCAAGAATCATCATTCCTAGCTGGTTATGCAGCAGCTGCTTACTCAAAGAAGGGCACAGTTGCTACTTACGGTGGCGCTCCATACCCAACAGTTACAGCGTTCATGGATGGATTCTCACAAGGTGTTACCTATTACAACACTACGAATAAGAAGAACGTCAAGGTTCTAGGTTGGGATCGCGCTGCGAAGAATGGTGAATTTGTGGGCGACTTTGCTAACACTGCAAAGGCACTTCAAATCTCTAAGAACTTCGAGCAAGCTGGCGCGGATGTAATCTTCCCAGTTGCTGGTGGACTTGGTGGAGCAACTGCTCAGAACTCAATGGATGGCGGAAAGTCAGTAACTATCTGGGTTGATACCGATGGTGTTGTATCAGCTGAGAAGTACCGTTCAGTTCTTCTAACCTCAGTAATGAAGGGTCTGGGCGAATCAGTTCAGGCTGCTATCACTGAAGTAGCTGCTGGCACATTCACAAACACAGCATATGTCGGAACCCTAGCGAATAAGGGAACGCGCTTAGCGCCATTCCATGACTTCGAAGGCAAGATTCCATCAACACTTGCTGCAGAACTCGCTGACGTTGAGGCTAAAATCATCTCTGGCGAAATTGTAGTTGAATAAGTAATATAAATAAGTAATCTAAAAATAGTAGCGGCGCAGTGAGAAATCACTGCGCCGCTACTATTTTGCTTTTTTACTGTCGTTTTCACAGCTTACGTTCCTTCATAATTTTGATGCGTATAGAGTAGATTTGTGACATGTCTTTAGAGCTCCGCGGAATCACAAAGCAATTTGGAACACTTGTTGCTAACGATGATATTAATTTCAAAGTTGAAGCAGGTGAGATTCATGCCATCCTGGGCGAAAATGGTGCCGGTAAATCAACATTGATGAATATTGTTTACGGACTACTCTCGCCTGATAAAGGGCAGATTTTGGTCGATGGTCAAGAAATTAAAATTAACAGCCCTCTCGATGCTCTAGCTGCAGGCATCGGAATGGTTCATCAACACTTTATGTTGATTCCAGTTTTCACTGTTGCCGAAAATATTGTGCTGGGACATGAGAAAACTAATCGCGTTGGTTTACTTGATTTAGAGACAGCGCGCCAAGAGATCATTCGCGTTTCTAAAGAATTTAACTTTGAAGTTGATCCAGATGCCCTAATTGAAGATTTACCAGTTGGAATTCAGCAACGTGTTGAAATTATTCGGGCGCTAATCTATAACTCCAAAATTCTAATTTTGGATGAACCTACCGCTGTGCTGACGCCGCAAGAAACCGATGAGCTTCTTGCCAATATGAAGAAGCTACGTGATTCTGGCCGATCTATTGTTTTTATCACTCACAAATTACGCGAAGTGAAAGCTGTAGCAGATCGAATCTCAGTTATTCGTCGTGGCAAAGTTGTCGGAACACTAGAGCCAACAGCTAGTCAAGAAGAGATGGCTTCTCTTATGGTTGGTCGACCAGTTGATCTCACAGTCAATAAGGCCGATAGCAAACTCGGCAAGAGCATTCTAGAAATAGTTGATTTGAGCGTCTTGGATCCATCTGGTCGTGCTTTAGCTAGCAAGATTAATTTAACGGTTTCAGCAGGCGAAGTTGTAGCGGTGGCTGGCGTGCAAGGAAATGGTCAGAGCGAATTAGCTGAGGCAATCGTCGGATTACGTGATCATCCAACTGGTTCTATCAAGCTCTCAGGTAGCGAATTAATCGGCCGTTCAGTTGATGAATGCTTAAAGGCAGGAATCGCTTATGTCCCTGAATCACGCGAGCTTGATGGTCTGATTGCATCTTTTTCTATCACTGAAAATTTGATTCTAGATACCCACAGCGAGGCCCCTTATTCCAAGGGAATTTTCTATAAGCCAGCCATGGCGCAGCAAGTAGCCCTTGAGCGCATTAAAGAATTTGATATCCGAGCTCAAAGTCCCAATGATCCAGCGTCTTCTCTCTCAGGTGGAAATAAGCAGAAAGTAGTTCTTGCTCGCGAACTTTCGCGCCCAGTTGAACTAGTTGTAGTTTGCCAACCAACTCGTGGCCTTGATGTTGGTTCAATTGAATTCGTTCACCAGCGCCTGATATCAGAACGTGATTCCGGGCGAGCAGTTCTTTTGTTTAGCACCGAACTCGACGAAGTTTTTGCGTTAGCTGATCGCATTGCGATTATGTACCGCGGTGAAATCATTGCGATACTTCCAGCTAGCGCATCACGCGAGGAAGTTGGTCTGTATATGGCTGGCATACATCCGGCTAAAACTAAAGGTGGCGCCGCATGATGAAGAAGATTCTTGATAAGACCTTATTGCCGCTATTAGCCTTTTTCTTAGCGCTCTTCGTGGGTGGATTAGTAATTGGTTTCACTGATAGCAAAGTGCTAGCTAAGCTTTCATCACCATTAGAATTTTTGAATCTTCTGGGATATACCGTGGGAAATGCTTACTTATCCCTATTCCAAGGCGCTATCTATGATCCAAATCTGGCTGAGGGCAAGAGCTTCATGGCTGGGTTTTATCCACTGAGTGAAACGTTGGTCTCTACTGCGCCACTAATTCTTTGCGGTCTCTCTGTGGCTCTGGCCTTTAAGTCAGGCCTATTTAATATTGGCGCACAAGGACAATTTATTTTTGGTGCAATTGGTGCTTCGTACATTGGTTTCAAATTCGAAATGCCAATTACGATGCATATATTGGTGGCAACACTTGCGGGCGTAATCTTGGCCGCGTTATGGGGCGGCATCGTTGGATTGCTTAAGGCAAAAACCGGTGCTCACGAAGTAATTGTGACCATCATGCTTAACTACATTGCGGCAAAATTTTTACTTTTCATATTAAGCACGTCGTATTTCTTGCGCCCAGGGCGCCTAGATCCAATTGCTCCACCAGTAAAGGACAGCGCAAAGCTGCCGAGACTATTTGGGGATGATTATCGAGTAAATATTGGCATTTTTATTGCTCTGGCAGCTTCGGTATTTATTTGGTGGCTTTTGAACCGCAGCATTATTGGCTTTAGATTCCGGGCAGTGGGGGCAAACTCGAGCGCGGCACGAACTGCCGGTATTTCAGTATCGGCTGCCATGATCGCAACAATGGCGATCTCTGGCGCTCTTGCTGGCATGGGCGGCGCTATTCATACATTGGGTAACCAATACGAATTAACTGACACGGTTGCGGCATCCTTTGGTTTTGATGCAATCACCGTTGCTTTACTTGGTCGTGGAACGCCTCTTGGTGTTGTTCTCGCATCTTTCTTGTTTGCTGGACTTCGGGTTGGCGGACAAACTATGCAGGCAAATGTTGGCGTACCTGTAGAAATTGTCTTAGTTATCCAAGCACTTGTAGTTCTATTTATCGCCGCCCCTGATCTAGTAAAGCGAATCTTTAGAGTTCGAAATCTACAAGAGGCGTCGGCAATGGCATCTAAGGGATGGAACGGCTAATGGCGAACCAATTAACAATTTCCCGCGAAGCTAAGCGCAAACTCAATGGCATCTACGCCATGGCAATCGCTAGCGTATTCTCAGTTGTGGTTTTTGCTTATCTACCAAAAGAAAGTGGCGATGTAACTTATGGCTTCGTTCTAGATAAAGAATGGGTGCTAATTCAGCAATGGGTTATTGATTCCCGAGTTGGTGCTTACGCTTTCTCCATAATGGCAGCTATGTTTACCACTCTTGCTTATCTGCTATTTCGCCAAGGAAAGAAACATGGAAATGCCATATTTGGCTTTTCGATCGGACTCTTCATGGCATTTTTATGTTGGGCTTCGGCCGGAGACTTCGTACCATTTACTGGATTACTCCAAGGCGGACTAATTCTGGCAGTGCCATTAATCTACGGCTCTCTCGCGGGGTTGGTTTGCGAAAGATCAGGTGTTATTAATATTGCGATTGAGGGTCAGTTACTTGGTAGCGCTTTCATCGCTGGCATTGTAGGAAGTTTGCTACAAAATGCTTGGTATGGATTAATCATTGCGCCTTTTGCTGGAGCGCTTATCTCATTGCTATTGGCTGTTTTTGCCATCAAATATCGGATTGATCAAGTGATCCTAGGTTTTGTAATCAACGTTTTAATTATTGGCCTAACTAGCTTTGCTGCTCAGCGATTCTTAACTCAGGATCCAGATAAGTGGAATAGCTCACCTATATTGAAGCCAATTGATATTCCAATTCTTTCAAAACTACCGATCATCGGGCCAATGTTTTTCTCGCAGACAATTATTATTTATTTGTTGTATGTAATTATTGTGATTAGCCAGATAGCGCTCTTTAAGAGCAAATGGGGGCTGCGCATGCGCTCAGTTGGTGAGTTACCGGTTGCGGCTGAGAGCGTTGGTATTGATGTAAACAAAGTTCGATTCCGCAATGTGCTTATTGCGGGTGCTATTGCGGGCTTAGGTGGCGCGTTCTTTACCGTCGGATCAGTTGGCTCATTTAGCCGCGAGATGACTGCAGGTATGGGCTTTATCGCGCTAGCTGCACTCATCTTTGGCCGTTGGACTCCACTTGGCGCACTTTCCGCCGCTTTGGTATTTGGTTTTGCTGATCAATTACGCAGCGTGCTTTCAATCGCTGGCACCCCGATTCCATCTGCATTCATGATGATGGTTCCATACATTGCCACCATCATTGCCGTCTCTGGTTTCGTGGGCAGAGTGCGGGCACCAGCTGCTGATGGAATTCCATATCAGCGTGGTGGTTCTCACTAATGCAGCAAGTGGATTGGCAACTACTCGAGAAAACTGCAATTGCCGCAATGGAAAGTGCTTATGCGCCATATTCCAAATTTCCAGTTGGGGTTGCAGCGCTAGTCGATGATGGTCGCATAATTTCTGGCTGTAATGTTGAGAATGCCTCATATGGCTTAACGCTATGCGCTGAATGTGGTTTAGTTTCAAATTTAATTCTCTCAGGTGGTGGCCGACTAGTTGCATTTCTATGTGTTGACTTAAATCGAAATTACTTAATGCCTTGTGGTCGCTGCCGTCAGCTGCTGCAGGAACATGGTGGCAGTACATTGGCGATGATGACCGACCAAGGCATCAAGCCACTTTCTGAACTATTACCTTGGGCATTTGGCCCAGAAGAGATGGAAAAACGCCTTGATTGAACCTTTTGCTGCTGTTGAAATTATTTCGGCTAAGCGTGATCGTAATGAGTTAACCGATACCCAAATTGATTGGGTGATTTCGGCATATACCCGTGGCGTAGTAGCAGATGAACAAATGTCAGCACTCTTAATGGCCATTTTGTTAAACGGCATGAACACTCGCGAAATTTCTCGATGGACAAATGCCATGATCAATAGTGGCGAGCGCATGAATTGGTCAAAGTTAGATCGACCAACTGTGGATAAGCATTCAACTGGTGGCGTGGGTGACAAAATAACGCTACCCCTGGCACCACTTGTTGCTGCCTGTGGCGGCGCAGTTCCACAACTTTCAGGTCGCGGTTTGGGTCACACTGGCGGCACGCTAGATAAACTTGAATCAATTCCTGGTTGGCGCGCAGAATTAAGCAATGATGAAATGCTAAAAGTCTTACAAGATTGCGGCGCCGTTATTTGTGCCGCAGGCGCAGGATTAGCGCCTGCTGATAAAAAACTCTATGCCTTACGCGATGTAACAGCAACGGTCGAAGCTATTCCGTTGATCGCATCATCAATTATGAGTAAGAAAATTGCTGAAGGTACGTCAGCGTTAGTGTTAGATGTTAAAACTGGCAGTGGTGCTTTTATGAGTGATCCTAAAAAAGCTGCCGAACTCGCCCGCACCATGGTGGCGCTTGGCACTGCGGCAGGCGTTAAAACCCGCGCACTAGTAACCGCGATGGATGTGCCACTTGGCTTAACTGCCGGAAACGCTCTTGAAGTTCGCGAATCAGTTGAAGTCTTAGCCGGTGGCGGCCCGGCCGATGTTGTTGAACTTACAATTTTGTTAGCTCGCGAAATGATTGATGCCGCCGGTATCGTAGGTAAAGATCCAGCTGATGCTCTGCGCGATGGCAGCGCCATGGATCATTGGCGACGAATGATTAGCGCGCAAGGTGGCAATCCAGATGCGGCACTACCTGTAGCAAAAGATAGTCATCAAATTCTGGCGACGAATAGCGGCACTATGACCGCAATGGATGCGATGAAAGTTGGCGTAGCCGCCTGGCGATTAGGTGCTGGCCGTTCGCGCCAAGGCGAAAAAGTACAAGCAGGCGCTGGTGTCGAGTTACATGCCAAGCCGGGGGATTACATTAAACAAGGTGCGCCAATCATGACGCTTTTTACCGATGAACCAGCTCGCTTTGAGCGTGCGTTAGAGCTTCTTGAAGGTGCTGTCATAATTGTTGAAGGCGGCATCGTTGATCGACTGCCCTTAGTACTAGAGCGGATTGAAGCATGAGTGATTTATTAAAACGCCCAACTCCAGAACAAGTTAAGCGCCTGCCTAAAGCACTTCTGCATGATCATTTAGATGGCGGTCTGCGCCCACAAACAATCATCGATATTGCCAATGAAATTGGTTATGACGCATTACCTACAAAAGATGCCGCCAAACTTGCGATTTGGTTTCGCGAATCGTGTGATTCTGGTTCGTTGGTCCGTTATCTAGAAACATTTGGCCACACTATTGCTGTGATGCAGCGCCGCGAAGATATTGTTCGCGTTGCTCGTGAGTGTGCCATTGATCTAGCTCGCGATGGTGTTGTCTATGCCGAAGTTCGTGGAGCTCCTGAGCTTTTTGTTGAAAATGGCTTATCTCTTTCGCAAGTAATCGAAGCAACCCTTGAAGGTTATCGTTTAGGTGAAGCAGATGCTAAAGCAGAAGGTCTACAGATTCGAGTAGTTTCATTACTTTGCGGAATGCGTCAAAATAAGCGATCTCAAGAAGTTGCTGAGTTAGTTGTTAAGTATCGCGATCAAGGCGTAGTTGGCTTTGATATTGCTGGTCCTGAAGATGGTTTTCCACCAAGTGACCAATTAGAAACTTTTGAATACTTACGTGGCGAAAATGCTCACTTTACAATTCATGCTGGCGAGGCTTACGGCCTTCCTTCAATCTGGGAAGCAATTCAACTTTGTGGTGCTGAACGCCTTGGCCATGGCGTTCGAATCATTGATGATGTTGATTTCTCTAGTGGTGAGGCAAAATTAGGTCGGTTAGCTTCATATGTGCGCGATCGTCGAGTTCCACTTGAAATGTGCCCAACTTCTAATTTACAAACTGGTGCTGCAGCATCGATCAAGGAACATCCAATCCGA
>Ga0304730_1000222_pt1 | contig 50625 bp, 85 predicted proteins | sample M_130628_MF_Meta_FD_190474 | JGI IMG/M metagenome (GOLD analysis project Ga0304730, IMG submission 190474) | Freshwater microbial communities from Lake Montjoie, Canada to study carbon cycling - M_130628_MF_MetaG (v2) (version 2) | ecosystem: Environmental > Aquatic > Freshwater > Lake | place...
ATCTTGTATAATAGTAGATGACTATTCTTTTTCTTTAGTGTGAATGTTTCCGGATCATAATAATCTCTAACGGTGATTATATACCCTATACGATTGGATAACTCCCAATATAACCTTCCTATTAGCTTTTTCATATCTCTTCCAATGTCATTATTGATATACAATGAGGAAAGTTATCATAGTCTCTGAGTATTACAAGGCCTTCTGATTCTACCACCTGTGTGGCTATTCCTTCTATTATTCTTCCTACACCCTTTCTAGAGTTGAAAGCCATTTTAATTCCCTTATACTTCTTCTTATACAATTCTACTTGCTCTATCTTCATATGTTTTAGTTTTTTACCTCCTACAACCTGGAGGGTTGGGAGAAATTGCGCGTGACACCTTCGGTGAGTAGTCTTGCGCCCCCTCCCCTTCGTTCTTATATTGAATCAATCTGCTCTTGCGTTAAACTATCTCTCCATTCATTGATGTAAGTCTCTTCCGCATCAAGTAATGCTTGTAACTCTTCTTCTGTCATAGCTCTTACCTTCTAGTTATACAAATACTTCGTCAGTACCATCTACCAATAAGCTGATACCCTGGCATACTACAATGTACTTATCCATTCCATTGTATCGGATCATCTCGCATTTAACCTTAGTCTGCTTACCGCTCACTGATAGTCCATTCATCTTAAACTTATCACCTGCTTTTAAATCTTCTACTTTCATAACCTTTATTTGTTTGTTTCTAATACTTAAAGATAAGAAAAAAGGCTCACATAAGCAAGCCTTTTTACATTTATTTTTAATATAGTTTACTTACTTGAGCTTGTATTTCTAAATAAAATTCCACATAGGATATTAATTCCTAATGCTTGCCAAAAGCCAATTGGATTGAATCCATCTGCTGCTCCTACTAAAGCGTTATTCCAAAGCCATTGTGTTGGCCATGCTAAAAAGATCGCTACTACAATTAGCATTCCAAATGCTGCTAATACTATTCCTAATTTTTCCATAATTATAATTCGTTTTCTGGTGTTCCTGTTAATGAATCTACTTCTGTGTATCTTGAATTGACTTGCTCTTTAAGAACTTCTCTTAGGTATTTTACATTGTCTACTCCTCCTACTCCTCTGATTGCTCTCTGAGGATCTTTGTAAAGCTTATCATGAGTCTTTCCGTTCTTTTTAATTACTTGAATATAATTGCCATTCATGTCTGCCATCAATTCCTTCGGTGTTTTTACTTTTCCTTCTGCCATTTTAGTTTATGTATATTAAATTTCCTTGTTCGTTTTCTATCTTTGTTACATCCATTTTCTTATCCATATACTCTAAAATAAATCCTCCATTCATCTGGAAGTACATATTAAAGACTTGTTGGAATAATTCAAAGGGGATAGTATCTCTATTCTTATCTTTATGCTCTAGGAAGTATTGATAGAACCAGCCAAGGTCATATTGGCCAGTTCTTCTCATCTGTATGTATTGATCTCTATTCATTAGTTAATCAATGCTGTTGCTAACTTGAATAGCTTTTGATTAACTTCTAGATCTTTCTCGAATGATTTAATCTTTCTAACCTTTCTTACTTTAGCACCATTTAATGCTGCTGAGTAACCTCCTTGAGTAATCTTCTCTTGGATTACATTGAATACTTTCCAAAGGTCATTTCCTTTATCAGCATCTCTTGTAGGAGTTAAAACATCTTGAATAGTCTCTTCATCCCATTCAGCATCAATTCTATTAGTTCTCAATTGCATTGCATCGATAGCCAACTGTCTTTGCTCTGCAGGAGTCAATTCTCTTAACTGCATTTGATTTAAGATCTGTACTTTATTAGGAAGATCAGCTACTGCTTGAGATACTACACCTCTTAATTCTTCGAAGGTATATCCTTTATGACGGATTCTGAATGCTGAGAATTCCTCATCAGCTACTACCAATCCATTTGAGCATACTAATCTGTAGATACCAACTCTAAACTGGAAGGAATTAAATCCATCGTGAGAATTAGTTAAAATAATTCTTGGGAAAGCATCATCACCATTCTTACCTTTGATCATAAGATCTGGATTTTGGAATGATACCATATGCTTGGAGAAGATTGTCGTCTTATCAGACGTTCTAGCCTTTCTTTGAGAGGCTGTTACTGGTAACCATCCTAACTTTTCTAAGTCATCGATGATAGTCTCAGTATTAACATGCAAGTACTTACTACTTACTTTATCACTTGTTGGCTCTGTAGCAAATGCTACTGGTGCTAAAGCTTTTACTTGATCTTTTGTAAGGTAAGAATCTAAACCTGTAGTGAATTTTGATAACATAACTGATTGTTTTAATTGATTAATATACCTAAATATACGAACAAAGATTCGTTATAGCAACTATTTTAGTAACTTTTTTTAATTTATTTTACAAGGCCTAAATTCTTAGCTCTGTAATAACCAACCTCTTTCCCTGTTGCAGGATTTAAGAACATTTGTTTTGTTTTCGGAAGATTATTCTTAATCTTTTCCTTTTTAGCGAAGTCATCTAAGTATTCTTTAGGATATTCGAACTCTGCTTTTATGATACCATTTACAATACTTGCACCGTTATAGGTGTAGGTTGTCTTGATTCCAGTAACATCACATGTAAATGTTTTAGTATAAGGCTTTATCATGCTTTCAATTCTTTGATTAGTAAATAAGTATCAATAGCTTCATCTCCCATCTCCCATTCCTCGTAATGTCTTAAGCAATTCTCTAGAGCTGTTAACCATTCCTTAGATGTAAGAGAGATTTCAAAAGCAGTATCCATTCCGTCCATTTCTATTTCAAATAAGATAGCTGTTTTCTTCTTCTTATTGAAAGCTTCTTCTATACCCTCTCGAATATTATTTGTCATATCGACTGATCTTTCTCTAAAGATTCCTTCTAACTCTTCTAATGATTCAATCTGTAGCTTTCTCATACACGATTACTATTTTCTAATGATTTTTGATTTACTGGCATCTTTGGATTAGTTACAATCGTCTCTGTATCCATTCTGATTACTTCTAGATTAGTCTGAAGGATATAGACTGGACCATTATAGTCATAGGTCTTAAATTCTATATCATCAAAGCTCTCTCCAATACCTGGCTGCTTTATAGGCTCAGTTATTCTTCTCTTACCATCGAATGATCTGAATTCATTACAAGTAGTTCTATACCAATTTCCTTTAATACATACTTCTAATACTCCTGAGGTATTGAAGTCGTGAATCTTTTTGACTGTAGCGCCTGTCTTCTCTGCCATAACCTTTTTTATTTATACCTAAATATACGAACAAAGATTCGTTCTAGCAACTATTTTCCAAACAATTTCCAAAAAGAATTACCGATTGTTTTCTCTCTCAGCTTTTCATTCTGTTCAGATTGCTTTACAAGCTTATTGGCTACAATTCTTTCTCTAGTAGGCTTAGTCTTCTTTTTCATTTCTCTTAAAGTTTTCTGAGATGTATTGTGAACCATCTGCTGGTACTTCCTTCCAAAGTCCTAATGATTCTAGATGCTCTTTCATTGCATCATCTACCTCCCAATCAAAATCTCTTACTTGTCTGTCTACAGAATCCTCTGCTGCTGCTACTTGCTTGTCGGTAATAGGTGATACCGAGTACAGGAAAGAGCAATTGTAGCACATAAGTTCTATATTGGTAAGCTCATAGTTAACTTTATTCTTATCCTTGAATTGAAGTATCAAAGGTATTTTATGATCTGTTACTCTCTCTTCATGAAAGCCACATCGACTACATTCCTCTTTCAAGTACCCTTCAAAGATTAATCTCTGTTTGATTTTGGCCGGTTCAAAAGAAGCAACTGATATCTTTCCTTCTATTAATTCTTTAAGAGGTGCTTGCTTGCCTTTGTTAGGAAGATATTTAGGAATACCTATTCCGGCTGGATTCTTATGAACCTCCCATAGAGTTATTCCTTGATCATTTACATAAGTTCTGGCATACTTCTTATAATGGACAAAGCTGCAACGAAGAAATCGAGCTGCTCCTCTATTACTTTTAGTGTTATCCATTGCTCTGAGGCAATCGTCTTTAGATATAAATTTAGCTTTTGGCATCTATTCGTCGTCTTCATCTTCAAGCTCTACATCTTCAACGTCCTCTAGATCTTCTACATCTTCTTCTACTTCTTCAACTTCTAACTCTCCTTCTAATGCCTTTTCAGTAGCTTCTGAGATTGCTCTACTATCATCTGATAGTTCATCTTCGTCAAAGTTTAAGATTTCTAATGGAACATTTCTTACTCCTCTTGAAGTATTTTCCATCTCTTGAAGCTTTCTAGCTGTGTCTTGATCCAGGACATCTAGTTCAGTAGCGGTATAATCTCCTTCTCCTACTACTCTAATACGTCCTACTTTAGGTTTAACATCTGAACATGTTATGCAAAAGTCATAGCCATATAGGTCTAATCTAGCTTTTGGCATATCATTCTTACATTTTGTACACTTAATTTGTTCTATCATAACCGTTTTTATTTAATAATTATATCTAAATATACGAACAAAGATTCGTTCTAGCAACTATTTCTTTACTTCTTTTAAGCTAGTAATCACATTCCAAACCTCTTCCGGTGTTTCAAACTTAACTGTAATCATATCCTTTCCATCTGAAAGATCTATCATTCCATCCCAGTTGTCTATGGTGGGTACCTGGTATAGGTAATACTGGATTAATGCAAATTGTTCTTTGCTGAAGTGTATTTTGAATAGATTCTCTATTATTTGTAGAAACTTTTCTTCGTAGATAGACATGTCTACTCCTATCTCTTCTTCCATGAAGTCTCTCCTATCCTCTATCTCTCTCAAAAGGATAATATTTTCTATGAAGAGCTTCTTTTCAATTACCTCTCTAGCCATATCCTTTTCCTTTATACTAATACTAGCCTTTAAGTAGCTGTTTAGTACTTTCCGCAATTCCTTCTTGTGCACCATATGTGTAGCTCTTTACTTCAAAAATTGTTAGAAAATCATTTGTTGATAACTGTTTTGATAGTGAGAAAAACCTTACTGCTTCCTCTCTACTTGCTGCGTAAATTACTCCTACTGGTTCTTGTGTAGGATTATTTTTTGAATAAAAACAAAACTGTGGCATATCTTTCTAATTAGTCGTTACTTGGTTCGTTTGCTGCTTGATTTAGAGCATTAATAATAATCTTATCTAGATATTCGATGTAGATAAAGAAACCTACAATCGTCTTATCTTTTAACTCCCTGTCTCTCTCTACTGCTAACCCTAAAGGTGCTAGTCCTTGATTCAATTTAGCTCCTAAGTCCATAGCAATATCGTCTTGCTGCTGCTTTGACATCCCAGCAAATGTAGTTGGAAGGAATTGTATTTTGATTCCTTTCTTATTTGGATCTTCATTTACATCTATCTTAAGAACAAACTTATTTCCTTTGAAGTTTACTTTTGTAACTTCGGATAGCATTTCTTTTATTTCGTTGATTAAGCTCATATGTTTTTAGTATAAATAGTAATTACTATACAAATATAAATTTCTGTGAAGATATTAATTTGTCTGTGGTTAGTTGTTTTTTATATGTCTGCATTATGTTATTCTTCTTCTTTATATCAAATGTGAAAGGCCCATAACTTAAAATACCTTCTTCATTTTGATCTACAACAGCATGAATGTTCTCTATTACACTTCTTAACTCTTCATTAAAACTTTCCTTCAGTTCTGAATACTTAAATGAGATTATAATATCTTCTTCTGGTTTTAAATCTATATCTGCATGTAATATTCTTGTACTGAAATCTGTAGGGTTAAAAAGTTCTTTAACTGATTGCCAATATTCATTAGGATATTTCCATCGTAGGTTACTATAGTAGTGAGCTTCAAACTCTAATCTATTTATAAGTTCGTCTACAATCTGACTATCTGTTATATATAACTTTTTACAATAAGGCTCTAACCATTGAAGTAAGTCAAAGTTAACCATTCTATCTATCTCTACTTTAAATACTATGTTATAAACAGGCTGTGGATGATGTCCAAAGAAGCCCCACTTGCGAATAAATCTTTTTAGCTCTTGCATATCTGCATGCTGTTGTAATTCATTCTTATACGCTGCATCTGCATTTGACTTGTACCAATCTGTACCCCTACTTGATACACAAGTAAAATGATATACACAAGCATTCCAAGTCTGTATCGTCTCTAAGTCACAAAGCTCCATTCTAATAATAGTATCAGAATCTTCTCTAGAGCATCTGAATTGTGTGTCAAAGCCTCCTAGTACATCAAACCATGTCTTTTTATATACAGCAAATGGAGCAAAGTGTCCAACCATGTTTGGTCTATTCTCTTTTTGTAACTCATCTACAAATAAATTAAAAGCTTTATAGTCAAAAGCCTCAGGAGTAATTCCAAAGTCTTTTACAATCTTCTCTGGAGAGCCTGGATGTAGTGGTGGTTCTATTCTAGCCATTGATAGTACTCTCTTCTCAGATGTCAGACTTTCTAGTAAATGTTTATCAAAGTCCTTACCAACTACCATATCTGATTGCAAGTAACATACTATATCATTTTTAGCTGCATCAAACATTACCGATACATTCCTCTGACTTCCAATTGGAAATGGATTTGGATTCTTACAAAGCTTTAGTCCAGGTATTTCTTTTTGAAGTTCCTGTAATGCTTCGTATGTGTTTTGATTATCTGAATCTATAAAGATTAAGATTTCATGAAGATCAATCTGTGTATGATCTTTTAAAGACTTTAAAAGAAGCTTTGTATACTCCTTTTCGTTATTAGCCGAAGCTATACAAAAACTAATTGATTTCATCTATTGCTTGTTTTATTATATTTGCGATGCTTTCTGGATTCATATCTCTTGACCAGATTAGCTTAGCTCCTCCCTCTATTCCCCATTTCTCAGCTTCTATCTCTTCATCACTACTTAAAGCTTCGAAAGCAATATTAGGGTCAGTAGTAAAAGATATTAGTGTCTTAGAGCTATCCAAATAATTCTCTCTGTTCATTGTTATAATTCCTGGTCCTGACATTCTAGAAACTATGATGTCGATGTCTTTACTTAAATAATCTATTTCACTAAGATTAGGTACTGGAAATATGTCATCGGTAAAGAGACAGTTACCTGCTGTACTATCAAAATTCTTATCTGTAAATAAGAATGCAGTATCCGGAGAGTTGTCTACTACTTGTCTTAATATTTCTCCAAAGCTAAACTGTGGTGTTTGATCTGACATAACATTTCCATTACATATCAGTATAACTTTCTTAAAATTACTCTTCAGTGTTGATGTAAAATTATCGACTAACTCTTTGTTTTTTGGATTAGATGTTCTAGAAGAAAGAGATTCTAACTCTGCAGGGTACGGTACCTCTACGCCTGTTACTTGTTTAATAACTTCAATACATTCACATATTTGATACTGTAAAGATTTTCTAGTTATACCTCTCTTACTTGCTCTATTTTCTATAAAGAATGGAGAACAGCCTATCCATACATTTAAGAAGAGAGTATCTTTGTATACGAAACAAACCTCACCTCTTACATGAGCAGTTTTAATATCAGGATCCCACCCTTCTGGCATAAATGGAAGAAGTCCTTGTACAATTGGATTATGAATCTTAATATGATTACCAAAAGTAATAGCTCCTGAGCTCCCTAGTTCAGTTCTTAGAGTTAAGAAGTAGTATTCATAAAACTCTCCTAGGTGTTTACTGAGGTATTCTACTATTCCTCTTGAATTAGCTACATCTCCATTTTGATGTCCATTAAAAAATACTATTCTCTTTATCATACTAGTTGTTATTGTTACTAAACCCTTTGTACTGTTTTACATTACCGTCGTCAAAAGGTCTTATACTATTCTTATTTATATAAGCATCTAAGTAACAGTTAATTGCTTTTGTTAATTTAGGTCTTCTATCTTTAAAACAAAAATCTAATTTTCTTTTTAGGTCATAAACCTCTTGCGGATCATTTGATTCTGCACAAGCATCTTCAATCTTCCACATTCTTATATGAAGTATAATATACTTCTCTAACATTTCTGCAAAGTTATCTGACCATTCTACTCCTTCAAAATGTAATGGTTCTGCCTCAAATCTTGATGCAATTTCTTCTAATAATAATTCTCCTATTTGTTCTAATCTAGTACTCATTTTACCTTTAATTTAGTATAAACATTTTTAATTCCTTGTTCCAATCCTATAAAGGCTATTGGAAGCTCGCTGTAAGTTCCTATATAATTTTGTCCTGGAAGAGGATCTTCTATATTGATTGGAACTTTATTTGTTGATAGATTATTTATTTGCTGAGCTATTTTACTTAACGAGACAGTATCGTTGTATATACAGTCTACCTCTTTTGGAAGATCTTTTCCTGTTAGGTAGTATTCAACTATAGAGATTAGATCTGGCATATAGATAAAATCCATTAATTTATCTTGATGTATTTTTATCGGAGCATTTTGTAATACATTTTTAATACTAGCTTTTATAAATCTTGTCTCTAATTCATTTTGATCAAACACTGCATATATTCTTAAGTTATAAAAATTATCATGTTTATGAATAAGTTTATTTATTATCTTTTTACTAAACCCATAAGGTGTATAGTCTGTTTTAAATTCTGCTCCTGAACCAAAAGAAATTAATTTATTAAACTGTTCTTTTTTTCTGATTAAATTATAAAACATAATTAGATTATAAAAGCTAACAGTCTCATCTTCTTCTTTTAATCTACTTCCTCCTACTGTTGCAGTATGTATTACAACATCGAAATATTTTCCTTCAAAAAAAGTATCTACAGATTTAGAATCAAGCAAATCTAATTCTTCTCTTCCAGGAGATATTATATGATATTTTTCCCAGAGACTATTAGCAATACTTTTTGCTATATATCCATTCCCTCCTGTAATTAAAATTTTCATTTATAAATATTTGTTTATGTATCTAATCAAACCTTGGTGTGTGCTTACTTTATTACTCTCAATTTTAATATCCATTTCTGAATAGTATTGTTTAAAAAGGTCGTACAGTATAGGTAACTTTTGAGGTATACCTCCTACAATTAGTAGAGTATTTATTTCACTACTCTCTATGTACTCTGAGTATTGAAGTACCATTTCTTTAAGTATGGATCCTGCTAAATTTTTTATATTAAAAGATCCTTCTTCAATAAATTCAATTGAACCTCCTGTTTTGTATTTATGAGACTGTTTAAAATTATTTAAATTTACCTTCAAAGAACTATTACTAACATCTGAGACTGATAGTTGGTTCAAGTAGTCAAAGAGTGATAGTCCTAGCGAGTTAAACAATTCCTCAAATACTAGAAAAGATCTTCCTGCTGGAATAAAGCTATATCTTTCTGTAGAAGTAATAACTTGTGATCCTGTTCCAATATTAATTGCTGCAGTCTTTGGTGTTAGTTGTAGAGATTCTGTAACACAGTCTGTATCTCCCAGTATGCTATACACAGGAATTTTATTAACATAACCTAAAACCTCTAATCCCTTTACATACTCCTGTGCATCGATTGCATCTCTATGATGTTCATGTACGTGAAATGTTTTTTCTTCTCTAAACAACTCACTAAGTAAACAAGAGGTTCCCTTTACTTTTTCAGCAACCTTCCAAGAATAGTATAAATTGTCTTTATAATATCCTCCCAATATGCTGCATGCTACCACCCTATCTACATCTTTATATAACTTTACTATTTCAAAAAAGATTGTCTGTATAGTATCTTTACTTACAATATTCTTTTCTGCAAAGGGTGATTTTATTTCTTGAAAATTTTCTAAAGAGTTATTAGTACTATTGTAAGTAGCTGTTTTTATAAAAGATGCACCAAAATCAATTAGCAAATATTTCATAAACTCTTTTTACTAAATTACTATCAATAGGCGATTCTACAAATACTGTCTCTCCAGGAACATTCACTACCACTAATGAAATTATTCCGTTTACAACTTTCTTATCTGTTACAAGATTATTAACTAAAGCGTCTGTATCAATTCCTGATAGCTTACTTAATGATGCGTACTTCTCTACTATATTAGTAATCTTTGCTGAGTTATTAAATAGTTTATTTATAATGTAAATACCTAGTAGTACAGCTTCTCCGTGAGGTATCTTATACCCTGTCAGTGTTTCTATTACGTGTCCAAAAGAATGTCCGTAATTAAGTGATTTTCTTTCTAGATATTCAAACTCATCATACTCTACTACAGCTTGTTTTATCACTAAGGAGTGATAGATTGATGTTTTTATATCAAAATTTTCTATATTAGATACGTAATACTCTCCTCCTATTAAAAATAGTTTTACTATTTCTCCATATCCTGATGCAATATCTTCCTTCTTTAATGTACTTAAGAACTTTGTATCTATTATTACTTTTTGAGGAGCAGAAAATAATGCTAATTGATTCTTATAGGATTTAAAATTTAACGCTGTCTTACCTCCGATACAACTATCACATTGAGAAAGAAGTGTTGTTGGAACAAAACACCAGTTAATACCTCTTTTGTATACCTTAGCAGTAAATGCTCCAAGGTCTTGTAAGATACCTCCTCCTATAACTACTAGAGTACATCCTTTATCAAATTTATATTCTAATAATTTTTCACAAATACCAAGCACTGTTTCAATAGATTTATTCTCTTCTATAGCTTCTATTTCAATAAGCTTTGTATGTTGTATATCGTACAACGCTCTTACATTTTTATCAACTAATACTACATCTTTTTCTGTAAATGTATTATTAAAGTCTTCAAAGACTACCTTATAAGGTGATGGTGTTGATTGAATTGTCATCTCTGTTTGAATATCTGTAGATACTTCAAATTCTTTTCCCTGTATTGTAAATTTGTTTGTCATAAGTTCTTTAAGGAGTATCCTCCGTCTATTTTTATATTTTGTCCTGTTATTGCGTTGTTTTGTTTAATTAAATATAAGCATAAATTTGCAATTTCACAACTGTCTGTTAACCCTAATGGTATATTTTTATCCAGAAAGCTTATCCTCTCCTCAGAAACATTCTTACGTGTAAGTGGAGTATCGACAAATCCTGGAGATATTAGATTAACTTTTATTTTATCTATAGCTTTTTCTAATGCTAAGGTCTTTACTGCTCCGTACAATGCATGTTTGGACATTGTATATTGTATACGAGATTCTTTAGCTTGTGTTGAGTATAGTGATCCTATAGCAACTATATTACTTCCTTGAGTAAAAGATAGTTGAGTGCATAGTTTTATAAAGCTAAAAGTATTAATCTGAAATGTTTTTAGTAGGTCAATTTGATTAATATCTTTATGATCTGCTATAGGATTAATTCCTGCACAATGTATAAAACCGTCTACAGTTATAGGATCTACAGTAAAATCAGTACTTAAATCTAATTCTTTAGATGTAGGAGATATTACTTCAATACCAGCTTGTTGTAGAGTATTCTTAATTGTAAGCCCAATACCACTGCTACCTCCTGTTAAAAATATTTTCATATTAGTATGAATCTGATATATACATATCTGTTAATGTACCTGGTATAATTCGTCCTTTTTCATCTACTCCTTTATGTACGACTTTAGGTTCATGTCTCTCTTTTGGATGAGTAAATACTTCTACAATACAAGGTCCTTCCTGATCCATCATTGTAGATAGTACTTCTTCTATCTTATCGTTTGATTTAATACTAAGGTAATTCAAATCAAAAGCTTTTGCAATTTTTTCAAAGCTAGGAATAGTAACACCATTAGATGGGCCACTTGCGAATTCATTACCTTCAAAGAAAGCTTCTTGTGATAGCTTAATAGATAGGTACCCTTCGTTATTTATTATGATAATTTTAACTGGTAAGTTATATCCTCGGATAGTTTCTAAGTCCTGTAAGTTCATCATAATACTTCCATCCCCCTCAATACAGATAACATTCTGCCTATCATTTCCAATACATGCTCCAATAGCAGCAGGAAGACCGTATCCCATACTTGCACATCCTACATTAGTGAATAGCCTTTGATCTTTATTCAACTGATACATCTGTAAAGTAATAACATGTGCAGTTCCATTACTTGTAACAATAGGTGTATTTTTAAAAATACTTGGAGCTTTATTGATTAAGTAATAGAAAGAAGCATAGTCTTTTATATCTTTATGCTTAGGGTGATAGTACTGTTGACTTTTTCGCAACGTCATAGTATAATTAGCCCAGTCTTGTATATCTCCGTTGTAGTTAAGATCTTCTATGCTATTGAAGAATAGCTTTAAGTCAGTAATGATAGCTTGCTCTACAGCAAAAGAATGTTTATTAACTTCAAACTTATCAATATCTACAAATATTTTTTTAGACTTTGGTGAAAATTCAGATATATTATATCCGGTCATCTTCACTGGGAGTCTTGTACCTAATCCAATTATTAGATCTGCTTCTTGTACAATAGTATTTGAGGTAAGCTGTCCTAGTATACCTATTCGTCCACAATAGTTAGGTAGTGTATTGTCTATAACGTCTACCCCTGAGTGTGGCCCTGTTACGACTGGAATACCTGTTTTGATTAGAAAGCTATTTAATTCATCGTATGTATCAGAAAGTCTTATTCCACTACCTACAACTACTAAAGGTTTTTTAGCTTGATGTAGTAATTGTTTAAAAGTTTCAATATCTTCCTTAGTAGGAGGTAGAGTACCTACTTTACCTGTAAATCCTTTTAGTGAAGCTTCTTCTATAAAAGCTCCTTGAATATCTAAAGGTATGTCGATCCATACAGGACCTGGCCTTCCTGTGGTTGCTTCAAAATAAGCTTGATCAAGTATTTGAAGAATCTCACTACTATTTCTAACCATTACTGCATACTTGGTCATAGGCTTTACTACCTCTACAATGTTGAACTCTTGATCGCCAATCTGTCTGCATCCTGTACCTTCCGATAGCTGAGAGCTTGGTACTTGTCCAGATATAATAATAGAGGGAATACTATCTAACCAAAGTCCTAATAGACCTGTTATGGTATTAGTTCCTCCCGGACCTGTTGTTACTACGTTTAGTGATAGTTTATTTTTCATTCTAAAATACCCTTCACTTGCCATTAACGCAGACTGTTCATGGTGAGGACATATTACGTCCATTTTAGATTTACGTAAAGCTTCTATAAGATAAATACAACCTCCACCTGAAATTGTGAAGGCTGTATCTATATTCTTTTTAGCAAAGTAATCTATAACAAAGTCTGCAACTTTTATCATATAATATCCTCTTTAGTTAACGGAGCATCTTTTTTAATATCTTTATTTAATATAAAATCTCCGTCAAAATACTGTCTTGATGTAATGTGTCCTATCTCCTTTTGATACGGAATAGCACTATATAAATGTTCTAATGTAATTTTAGTACCTTTTTTAAGATCTTGTTTAAGGTATAATCCTCGGTATAGGGCTTCTAAATAGTTTGACTCTTTCTCATCTACAACTCTTCTTACGTTATCTGATGTACCGCACATTGTTACTGATCGATTAAAAGCTTTAAACCATTCATCTACTTGATGAGGAAGTGAGCAATAATTAGAAACTTCTTTTTGTTCATGACCTTTTGGATAAGGAATATCTATATGTCGTTCCCAAGTACGAGCTCCTTTTGCATAAGAGATATACATTGATGAATGCCAATCGTGGTACTCATGCGTGGATAGACCTATAACTAACTCAGGATACTTACCTTTCAAATAATCAATTTGATCTAATTCAAGTTCATTATCCTCACTAGGATATTTCGATACACAGTGATTTACGGCAATAGGTATGTTACGATTGGTAAAGAACTTGATAACATCATCAATTTGTTTATCATTAGCACCACCTGTAGAGATGATTACAGGCTTTTTTGTTGTAGCAATTTTATTTAAAAGTACCCAATCGTTAATATCTGAGCTTGCTATTTTAATAATAGGTAAGTCCATACTAACGCACCAGTCAACTGATTTTTCATCAAAAGGTGTTGACATAGGAATACAGTCATGTTTTTTAATATAGTCAACTAACTCTTTAAATTGTTCATAATTTAACTTAGTTCTTGATTGCTTCTGAATATATCTGCTACGTTTAGGAAGTGTTGTTAGGTCTACTCCTTCACCTACTTCTTTAAAGTCTTTATGAATAAACGTATCGGTATCTCTAAACTGTAGCTTAATAGCTGCATGTACGTTATTATCCTTTACAACTTTTGCAAATTGTCGAACTATCTCTTTCCCTCTTTCTAAATCTCCCCAATGGTTATTTGCTAATTCTAAAACAAATAAGTTTTTAAAAATTTTATTATTCATAGTTTATTTCCAATTATTTGTGTTCATATTTTTATCATCAATAAAGAGATCGTAATTAGGTTTTCCAAATTTTAACCCATGATACTTTACTCCCCATTCTTTAAATTGCTTTATAGTAACTTCTGTCCAATCAACTCCTGTTCCTGTTCCTCTAGCTGTCCAGTATACAATTAAGTTTCCTTCTTCGTATAATTTATTTGCTTTGTTAATATTTTCTACAATAGGTGTACTAGTAGTGTAATCTGGTTTATCTGGACTGTTGCAGATAGTTTCATCTATGTCAATATAAATTACCATATAAATTTTTCTTTAGAATATTCTACAATATATTTTAATTCTGTATCAAACGATACTTGAGGTGTCCATCCTAATGCTCTTAGCTTGTCATCATTTAAAGCATAGCGAACATCCTGTCCTTGCCTCTTTAGTGTTAAGTCTATATAAGATTCAATATCTATATCAGCACTACCTTTATGTAATGTAAGAACTTTTTTAATAGTATCCAAATTACTTTGCTCAAATCCTCCACAGATGTTATATATTTCATTCTGTACTCCTGATTCAATAATTGTAATTACTGCTTGAGCTGTATCACTTGCATGTAGCCAGTTCCTAATTGGAGTACCATTATTGTGTAATGGGATCTTTTTACCAAGCTTTAAATACTTACAAGCTTTAGGTATTAACTTCTCTACATACTGACCTATTCCATAATTGTTAGTTGGCCTAATAATTATGTAAGGAAGTTTATAAGTCCTACCCCATGCTGTTACTAACATATCTGCTGCTGCTTTTGTAGCTGAGTATGGATTGGAAGGCTTAAGTAGATCTGTTTCAATATGCTCTCCCTCTTCAATATCTCCATATACTTCATCCGTACTAAAGTGAAGTAAGATAGGCTTAGAGACATTCTCTCCTCTATGGTTCCGTATTAACTCCAATAGATTATGTACTCCATTTACATTTGAATGCACAAAATCATCTGAGTTAGATATGGAGTTACCTACGTGTGTTTCTGCAGCTGTATTAATTACATAGTCACAGTCGTAGAGAAACTTTAAATCATTTATATCACAGTTAACAAATGAAAAGTTACTGTATTCATTGAATTCTGCTAATAGGTTTTTATTAGCTGCGTAGGTCATCTTATCAACTCCTTTCACATACCATCCTTTATTCAGACATGCTCTTGTTACATAAGATCCTATAAAACCTAAACAACCTGTTACGTAAACTACTTTTGTCATTTTTTAATTTTTATTATCAATATTAATCCAAGTCGGCGGATAATAGTTTTCGTTTATATGAGACCATGGACTAAATCCCATTAAGTAATTTGTAGGACATATTACTTTTTTACCGATATTTTTATTCAAATAACCAGCCCACCAGCTGTAAGAACTGTTAGCAGTTATTGTATGGTCACATAAGCTCATCATTATTAAATCTACATAATCTAATCCTGGCTCTATAAAGGCAACTATTTCACTCTCTTCAATTAGATTTTCCTTACACCATTCAATATCATTTGAAAATATTAAGAACTGATACTTATCAATATCTTCAAAGAAGTACTCTAATGCTGCTCCGTAATACTCCGTATCTAATCTACAGAAATGATTATGTTGAGGGAGTAAGTAGTCTCCTCTTCTTACGTGTATTGCTACTGTCTCTTTCCCTTGTATTTTTATCTCTGAGTATTGCTTGTTTGCTGTAGTGTAGTAATTCTCTCTCCATTTCCAATCTGCTATATCTTTGGAATACTTCTCATACCAGTACCCGTAGTAGTCAAACCTATTTTCAATATTGTAATTAGTATTTTTATCTAATTGAAATACCTTACTATCAAAAAGTAGACTATCATTAGGACGTACATTTACAAAGTTACTAAAGAAGCTATCCGGCTTTACCTCTATATCTATATCCAGTACTTCAGCAAACTTAAAAGTATATCCTCTATTAATACTTGACTCAGGGAATACTATCTTCTTACCTGTCTCTTTTGCAACAGCATACAAAGAAGCATACTGTTGCATTTGAGAGGCTAAATTACCTGCTTCTCCTAAAGATTTAAAAGTAATATAACTCATTAAATAGTTTCAAAGAATTTATCAACCATTCTACCAATATAATCTAACTGTGCTTCTGTAATTCCTGGAAATACTCCTAAGAAGAATGTATCTTTTGTAGTCTTAGTCGCTATTGGGAATTCATTAACAGGATCTGTATAATGAGCAAACATTGGAAGATCTGTATAGGCTGGATGAAATAATGCATTACCTGTAAAGTAAGATCTTGTTTGGATTTTACTAGCCTCTAGGAACTCTACTAAATCATTCTTTTCAAATGGAGCTCCATCTTTTAATGTTAATAGGAATCCAAACCAACTAACATCTGCTTTATCTAAAGCGTAAGGTAAGTGGAAGTATTGCTCATACTTTTCAAAGATAGTACGTAACTTCTTAAAGTTCTCTTTACGTCTTTCATGCATCACATCTAGCTTTTCGATTTGTTTTAATCCAATAGCTGCTTGCATTTCTGTTGGCTTTAAGTTATATCCAATCTCATCAAACACATAACGGTGATCGTAAGTTAATTCAGGGTACTTTTTAAACCAGTTACTCATCCTAACTCCACAAGCTGTACCGCAAGTAACGTTACCTGGCTTAGAAGTATTACAGTAACAAGCACGTCCCCAGTCTCTTAAAGAAGCCAATAACATTCTTTGTTTAATATTATTACAAGCTACAAATCCTCCTTCACCTGTTGTCATGTGATGTGCTGGGAAGAATGAGCATGTTGAGATCTTTCCGAAAGATCCTAAGGGTTGGTTATCCCAAGTTGATCCTAAAGCATCACAGCAATCTTCTAAGTATATTAAGTCATACTTTTTAACAATAGCCATTAATCGATCCATATCAGGTGGATTACCTAATACGTGAGCAAAGATAATACCCTTAATCTCTCTGTTAGTATCCTCTTCCAATAACTTTTCTACTTGATCTAAATTTAAGTTTAGGTTTGGTAATTCAACATCAACAAATACTGGAATGTATCCGTTTTGAATTAAAGGATTAATTGTTGTTGGAAAACATACTACAGGGGTAATGAATTTACTACCTTCTGCTAATGCTCCTCCTCTTTTAGATTTTAACATTGCTACCATTAAAAGGTTAGCAGAACTTCCAGAGTTTACAATAATACCATCAGTCTTTCCTAAGAACGGTGCAAACTTCTTTTCAAACTCTCTACCTTTTTCTCCTAAGATAAACCATCCATTAAGTAATGATTCTACTCCGGCTACAAATTCCTCATCGTCAAAGTACGGCCCTGAGTATTGTACCCAGTCTTCTCCTTCTTTCCATGTTTTCTCTTTTTGTGATTGCTTAACGTAATCTCTAATTGAATTTAAAATCTCTTGTTTTTTATTAATCATAACTTTCTATTTATTTATCTTCTTAATATATGAACTTTTTATTCCATCTCCAAACTTTGTAAAAGAAAAATTAGGAAATATCTTTAACATCTTTTCAATAGAAACATCTCTCCTTTGCTGTCCATCCATTTCTGGATGTGAGTATGATATTGTCCAATCAGTCTTATTTAATGAAGTAAGTGTTATTTTAGCTAATTGATCTATTGTATAGTTTTCTGGATTGGCTACATTGAAGGATTCTGTAATGCCCTCTTCCACCATTAGGTATAATATCTTTGCAATATCCCCGGCATATGTAAACTGTCTTAGAGGACTTCCTGTTCCTAGTAGATTAACTTCTTTATTGCCAGATTCTTCCTGAGCTATTATTTTATCCAAGAGTGCAGTTACGTAATGTGCTCTACTTTTTTTATGAGTATCTAATTCACTATAAAGGTTGGAAGGAGTGATATAACAGTATTTTGTACCATACTGTTTATTGTATGCTTCAATTTGCGCTATCATACATCTTTTACTGTATGCATAGTTAAAGTTAGTTAATGCTGGAGGTCCTGTAAAGATATCTTCTTCTTTCATAGGGTAACTGTTCATAATATCCGGGTAGATACATGTACTTGCTAATGCTATTAGTCTTGATGCTCCTACTTCATATGCTGCTTTTATTGTATATGTATTCAATAGTATGTTCTGTTCTAAATACTCTACTGGGCGTGCTATGTTATCTTGTATACCTCCTACTAAAGCTGCTATATGAATAACAACATCTGGTTTTATTTCTGTAAATACTTTTAAAGTATCTTCATAATTTGTTAAGTCACAATCCTTACTACTAAGGTATGTTGCTTGTGGCATAATTTGCTGAAGATGTTTACCTATTGTGCTTGTTCCTCCTGTTACTAGTATTTTCATTTTTTATAATAATTTATCCAATATTCAATCATTTCATCTAACATACTTTCAAAAGTATATTCATGCTTCCATCCTGTTGCTTTAACTAACTTAGAACAATCTCCTTTTAAGTCATGTAACTCTTCCGGACGTAAGAACTTTTCATCCTGCTTAACATATTCCTTCCAATCTAATCCTAATTTACCAAATACATATTCACATAACTCTTGTACTGAATGTGATACTCCTGTTGAGCAAACAAAATCGTCTGGCTTGTCTTGTTGAAGTATTAACCACATTGCATAAACATAATCCTTAGCATGACCCCAGTCCCTTGTAGCATCTAAGTTTCCTAACTTTAATTCATTCGATAATCCTAACTTAATCTTAACTGCTTCCTTACATACTTTATTTGTAACAAAGTTTGTACCTCTACGAGGTGATTCATGATTGAATAAGATACCGTTTGACACAAACATACCGTAAGAGTTACGGTAATTTCTACTGATGTTATATGCAAATACTTTAGCACATCCGTAAGGTGATACTGGATTAAGAGGTGTATTTTCTCTTTGGAATCTATCCTCGTCAATACTATTTCCAAACATTTCTGAAGATGATGCTTGGTATATTTTCGTGTTAGGTGATACAAGCTTTACTGCTTCAAGTACATTCAAAGTACCTATTCCTGTTGCATTGGCTGTATATAGTGGTTGATCAAAAGATATTCTAACATGTGATTGTGCTGCTAGGTTATACAATTCATCTGGCTGTACCTTTGCAACTACTCTTACAAGTGATGCTAGGTCTGTTAAGTCGGCATATTCCAATTTGATTTTACTATATACCTTATCTAGTCTTGCTGTTTGATTCTCAGCTACAGAATTTCTCTTTACTGTTCCCCAAACCTCGTAACCTTTTTCTAATAACAACTCAGCTAGATATGATCCGTCTTGTCCGTTTATTCCTGTTATTAAAGCTTTTTTCATAAAGTGTTGTAGTAGTTATTCTGTCTCTCTTGTCTGTCGATTGTCTTTGGATGGTATAGAGCCCATTCCTCTTCTACTGGAAGCATTCCATGTATTTTGAATCCTTCTAGTACTTCGTGTACTTTATTTTTCCATCTGATGTGAGGAGCATTCTTATAGATTCTCATTTGCCAATCAGCCCAATTGACCCATCCTTTTTCGTTTACATTCCATCCCCATTTCTGAATATGTTCTTGAGTTAAACCCTCTACAGTATTTACTCTAGGAACTCTAACCATATCAACATCGTTAGACTCTAACATTGTAGGTAGGTTTTCAATTAAATTGATATGTGGAATCTCATCAGCATCTATCTGAAAGATATAATCTCCTGAGCATACTTTAAAGAATTTATTCTTCCAGTCAGCAAAGTGTCCTTCAAATTCAGATTCGATTAAAAGTATTTGATTCAAAGAGGAATACTCTCTAAGAGTTTCTTGTAGTTCTTGAGACATTTTAGGACTATCTGCTAGTACTACTATCTCGTCTTCTTTACGTTTGTTGGAAAGGAGGAAGTTGACTAGTCTTTTCACTTCCTCCAATTCATTACAAACTGTTATTGCATAACTTATTTTCATTATATTAATATAAGAAATTTATTCTTTTTCTGCAACTTCTACATCAAAGAAGTTTATAGCATCTAATGCTTCCATAAAGTCTTCTTTTTCAAAATGCTTGATATTTTTCATATCCATTTTAGTTGTTTGACCTTTTGGGAACTTTGCTTTCTCTTCTTCTAAGATCTCTATAGAGTTTACTGCTGCCCACTTCCAACTCTCTTTTGAATTTCCATCTAGGAATACCATTCCTTTTTCAGGAAGAGTAACTGTTGAAGGAAACCATACTTTTTTGTCTTCGTCAATAAACATAAGATCTTTATATAGTTCTGGTGATGCTTCTAGAGTCTTAGTTACTAATTCTCCTCCTTCAACCATTAGAGTTGAAGTTGAATATCCGCAACCAAAGCAAAAGCTTGTTATTACTTCTTCTGTTACTGCTTGTTCATAGCAAGCATTTCCTCCACAATGTGGGCAAATTGACATTTTTTCTTCCATTTTATTGTATATTAAAATCCTTCTCCTGTTATATCTGCTTCTACTTTTTTAAGCTTTGGTAATTCAATTTTCTTAAGCGTAGGTAGTTTTAGTTGAACTTGTTTAGGGAATTCAGGAATGTACTGTGTTAAAAGGTTATCTAACGTCTCTCTCATCTTCTCATAAGAGAACTCAGTTCTACTCTTATAACCTTGTCTCTTGGCTAATTCTTTATAGATTTTATAATCTTCAAAAACATCCTTTAAAGCTTTTCCTGTAAGGGCATCGTCTGGTCTAAACCATTGACTCTCCTGTAGTATCATTTTATCTATTGCTGCTGATGGATGTACGTTTGCTAATACTCCTCCGATCTGCTTAGTGTATTGATTATCTAGAAAGTCAATATGACCTGACCATCCTGAAGCTATAATTGGTTTGTTTACTAAACTAAACTCAAGTAATGGTCTTCCAAATCCTTCTCCTTTTGTTAAAGAGATCATTGCTTTCACTTTACCGTGATTGTATAGTTCGTTCATTTCAGCATCAGTCATATCTCCATGAAGCAAGTATACATTCGGTAACTTTCCTTTTACAGTCTTTCTAATTGCATCAATCCTATTCAACACTTCTTCTCTATCCATAATAGAAGTACCTGCTCCTGCTTGTACTTTTAAAATAAGTCCTGGTGCGTTCTTTTTGTTTTTAAATGTCTCTAAGAATGCTTTGATAGTGTATCCAATATTTTTTCTATCCTCTCCCAGTGCTCCTGGAAGCCAATGTCCAACTGTTAAAAAGCAAAACTGTTCATCAATACTATCTAAATTTAATTTTACTGGCCATGCTAGTGGTGCATACTTTTCAATATCAGCTCCTTCAAACAGTACTTCTACTTTTGTCTGTAACTCAACTGTACCAGTAACCTGCCCTGTTCTACTATCTTGCATATTGAATTTACTTTCTTCAAATACTTTTTTAGCATGTTGTGCTGATACAAGTACTAGGTCCATATTATTGCACCCCTGTACCCAAGAAGGATCACAAATTGTAGTTTCTATTCCTGCTGTTACTCCAATGTTGTACTTTCCAACCTTTTGAAATTCATTCGGTACAGTAATCTGGATCCAAATATCTGGCTGTTGAGTTAGGTTTGGTACAATTCTAGAGGCTAAGGATTCGTTATTGTGATCTTTTAAGTATCCGAATCTAGTTCCTCCCCATCTCTGTGATAATATTTGTACTTCGTACTTATCCAAATCAATAATTGATTGTACAAAGTCTCTTGCTCTTGCTCCATAACCTGAGTAAGTATCTACTGGACAACTTACTACTAATGTAGGTTTACTCATAACTAGTATATTAATTTATGTTTAACGTATTTTTTCGGCCTGTCTGTTACTTTATGTAGATCGTATCTTGTTCTAGGAACAAACTTTTCAAATGTTTCATCCATTGAATCGATTACATTCTCACACATTTGACGTGCTGACATTCCTGATTCATCTGAGGTTACCCATGCTCTAGCTGCTAATCCTCTTCTGTCTCTCTCCTCTTTACCCATGTTGTAAACTTCTTCTAAAGCTTTTGCAACGTCTTCTGGTGCACATCTATCATCAAATATGTATGGAGTTGGAACTGAACCTACCATTGAGATGTTTGAAGGGAATACTGGTACTGCCCACTCTCCATGCTCTTTGTAAGTACCTCTGTGATTAGATGGGAAGTCAGAAGTAAAGTCAAGCCACTTACCATTCTCGTCAACAAATCTCATCTGATCTTGCATACCTCCTGTTACGTTAGCAATAATCATCTTACCTGCCATCATAGTTTCAGTTAAAGATAATCCCCATCCTTCGTTTGAAGTAATAAGCATTCCAACGTCTGCTATATTATATAGTAAATTCATTTGAGGAGTACCTAATCTCTCTTGTGAGAAAAATACATTCACATAACTGTCATCACAAATTGCTTCTCTTACTGCATAAAGATCTGTACCATTTTCATCTACAGCTTGTGTATGCATTACTAAAGCACATTTTTTTGCTTTCTCTTCTCCGATCATATCACAGAACATTCTATAAGAAAGAATTACATCTCCTGGAGATTTTCTTCTGATATTTCTAGAGTTAAAAAGTGCTACAAACTCAATGTCTTTCCCTTGAAATAAGTCTTTCTTAAATTCTCCTAAAGCTTTTAATTCTTCTACCGAAGTCATTGGAAAGAAATGTTCGTGGTTTATTCCGTGAGGAAGGTATTTAATAATTTTATCTTTGGCTTTTTCTTCTAAAACTAGTTCATTAATATTTTTAGTCTGTTTTGAAATAGCTAATAATAGATCACATGATTCATAGTACGGCTTATTATAAAGAGGTGCTGGATAGTCATCCCAAATGTTTAGGTACATTAGAGGAATTTCATTTCTAATCTCTCTTTCTATTTCAAATAACCATACCCAGTATCTTGGATCTGTAAAGATAAAAATAGCATCTGGTTGCTCTTGTGCAATTAAAGCTCTAACCTGCATTGCATCTCCATATCCGTTGTTTGGTAAGACTCTCACCCAAGAATCATCAATACCGTTTAACTTATTTACCTCTCCTGAGATATCAAATCCTTTTCCTGCTTCTGGGTGGTTGATTGCTGCTCCTAGATTAATCCAGTTAAAGTGGTGAGACGTTCCTACAACAATCTCTCTGGCCATAGTTGCGATACCGGAATGCATCCTAATATCATCGCATAACAAAAGAATCTTCTTACGATCCTCTTTCTTAACATAACGAAATTTTTCTTTCATGTAACTATTTTAATTTAATATTTGTTTGTGTGTGTAACTTTTGCTTGAAGTTATCTTCTGTAAGATAGAGAAAAATTGCTCTGTCTACAAGCTTTTGTAATGAAAATTTATGCCTTACGCATTGCTCTTTAAATTCCTGTAGAAGATCCTCCTCTACCTTAACCGATGTTAGTTTCTTAGTGTTCATTGTTTATATAATTATATGTATATATAAATATACCCCTATCCTAAAACACCTGCATGGCAGTGCTCTGTTCCTTTAAATTCACAGAACATACAGTTTGATCTTGAAGGTGTCTTATCATATTCCTTGTCGATATACTTTCCATGCTCGTCAAAAGCATCGTTGATAAATTTTGCAAGAGCTGATGTAGCTTGACCTCTTTTAATCTTTCCTGAAGGAGGTACAAACTCTTGAACTCTTCTTCCCATTGCTGCAAATTCTGGATCTTTAGGAACTTTTCTCTTAACGATAAAGTACTTTACATCTACTTTCTCTACATCTATATCGAATTGTCTTGCTAGGAATTCTTTATAGAGAAGTAATTGTGCTAGCTTTTTATCATCCTTTTTTGCATAATCATTCCATCCTGAGGTCGATGTTTTAATATCTAGAATAATATACTTATCATCTTGCTCATCATAGAGAACAATATCGATATATCCTTTAAAGAAAACATTCTCGGCTATTTGATGCACCAGTGGAATCTCTACTCCAACTAGCTTGTAGTACTTGGTACCGAAGTAAACAGAGCGTTTCTTACGAACGTACTCTAGAATTTCAATACCATCATTATGAAACTCAGAAAGCTCTTGAGAGGTAGAGAAGTGTTTTCCATACCTTTCTTTCTCTTGAGCATAAATTGTTTGCATTTTTTCCAGTAGGAGAGTATTCAAATCCATTTCATTTGATTTCTTTACTGTTCCTTCATAGAGTTCTGTTAACCATTCCTGCATTACTTCGTGTACTGCTGTACCAAAGACTGTATGAATGGAAGGCTTATACTCTTGTAATCCTTTAACATACTTTAATGCCCATTGATGAGGACAGGTATTATATGCTAGAGTTTGACTATACGATATGGATTTGCTGATATTATAATCTATAACTGGATTACAGAAGTCTCTTATCAGGCTTACCTGCTTAAGAATTTTCTTGGCCATCTTTTAGTCTTTTGATTTCTCTTTTTAAATACCATAAAGCTTTTTCAAGCTCCTGAACTGTTTCGTCTTTCTTTCCAGCTCTTGAAATGTATTTAACAGTATTTCCTAAACAGAAACCTAAGTTCCAGGCCTCAATAACTTTTATAGCTTCGTAGGGATTATCTTTCCCTCCGTAATGGTTTGGGTGATTTACTAATTCTTTCTTTGGACTTGGCTCGTCAATAGTAAAGATTGCTTCTCTTTGATTCATAATAACATTTTTATATAACTATAATATAAGAAAAAAGGCCTGTAAAAACAAGCCTTAGTTTAATTATTTAGCAAAATATAATGCTGTGGATAGACTCACAAAAGAGAGTACCTTATACCAAAATGTTTTGTTTCTTTGTCCTTTTAATTCTTTTTGCAAATCGTCAGTCATATTTTTATACTCTCCGATTTGTAGATCTTTTTGACCGATAATGAATTGGTTGTTCTTATCCTTATCGTTTAGAAGTCCAATGATATTATCTTTTTGTACTTCTCTTTCTTCTAGCTTAATAACTTTTTCTTGAGTAAGTTTTAATTCTTGCTTACATCCATCATAGCGTACTAAGTCTTTTGCTGCTTGTCTTGCTACCTTAGTTGGTATGCAAACCTTCGTTGTATCTGTTTGTGAAAAAGAATTCAAGCTCAGCGTTAGAAAACTTATCAACAGTATTAATTTTTTCATCTGTTTGTTTTTTTACAATTGTTATGGTATTATCTATGTGATGTATTTCTTTTGTAATAGAGATTACATTCTCTTTTACTGAGTCAATCTTAGTATCAATTTGTTTGTTGACTACTTGTGCTGAATCTACTTTAGTTTGTATTGATTCTATTTTAGCTTTGTATCCTTCAACGTCTGTTCTAATACTGCTTGTAGTAAATATATTGTAACCAATTAATACAATTACTAAAACCAATAATAAGTTTTGCTTATTTTGTAACATCTCTGTCTCCTTTATGTTTATCTAATCTGTCTAGTATTTGTGCTACTAGTTCGTTTTTTACTATACCTACCATTGAGGCATTTTTCAATATAGAGATTAACTGGAACACTAAGAAGGGAGCCATAATAGTCTCACTTAACCAAGATGTTCCAGTAAATCCTTTTTCTATTGATAAGATGGCCGCTAGCATTACTACCCAGAAACCAAATGTTTTTAATACACTTAATGCTTTATAAGTCTGAAAACCTTCTCTCTTAACTCCTGCCCATATGCCAAAGAAGCCATCAGCGAAGATAACCAACCCTACTGCTAGGAATTGTTCGATGTTGTCTGCTGTTAGGTGCATAAAATATGTACCGATAAATGCTAATGCTGTTGTCAATGATAATGTAATTAATAGTGATGTTTTCATCTTATATTTACCTATTTAACGTATTCGTAATATTTTTTAGTTTTCTCTGAACGATCTGCTAATCCATGAGTACCACCGTTAATTCTTTTTGTCAATTCTAAAATTGCTGCATCGTTGATTCCTTTGTCACATATTGACCACAATTTGTTTTTGTCAAAGAAGAACATAGCTGACTCAAAAGAATAAGTTGTTGCTACTAGATCTGGATTAGTCATAATTTCTGGCTTGTTTAAATACTTAGCAAATGCTGCATAGTTTTCTTTACCAGTTAATTGAAGAGCACCTCTTCCTCTAAATTTGAAACCATCTCCTGAAGCTTCTGCTCCATTACCCATTCTTGATGCGTAAACTCTATTGGCAATCTTCTCTGGATTTCTAGCGTAAGATTCTTCTAAGTTACCTGGAAAGTATTTTCCAAAGATACCTTGAAGTCCTTGTGCCGAATAGTTTAAGTTTTCTGAGAATGCTTTAAATCCTCCAGTTTCGTGTGCTGTTTGAGCAAAGAAATGTGCTGCTCTTACTGGAGTTAGTTTATAAAACTCCATTGCTTTTTTCATTGTTCCAGGACCAAAAGCTCCATCTGCTCCTACTCCAATTTTTTCTTGTAAACTTTTTAAGCTCATAATCTAATTTTTATTCTTCGTTATTGTTTTCTTTTTTGCCATTTTTAAACCCTGCAAACTTCTCCAATACGTCTGGAAGGAATGAACCTAACGTGATGTACATGAATGAATCAAAGATGTACTCGTTTAATTCTAATGCTCTACCCATGTACCCTGTTACAAGGTCTACACCAATAGCAATTACCATTACCATGAATGACATGAATCCAATTACAACTTTTTCATTGTAATCATTTGATTTTTTAAAGATACTGAAAAATCCCATAAAATAATTTTTTAATTTAGTTAGAATATAACTAATTGGTAGTAACAAATTTTTCATAGTAACCGCTTTGATTTCTAATAAATAGCACAAAAAAAAGAGGCACAAGGCCTCTTTGATGTTTAAGTAAAGTCTGATTTATTCCTCAGAGTTCAACCCTTTTAATTCCTTTGGAAGAAATTCTGTATTGACATGGCCGCAGGCCTTGCACGCGAATACCGGAATAGGCATGTAGGTTGTTTGACCTGTACCTGTAAGGATCCCGCTTGCCTTTCTAATGTGAAGGGCTTCTTCAAAGAAAGTCTTTGAACATTTCTCGCATTCTACCGGAAGTGTTTGATCAATCGATAGATTCATTCTTGGTTGTTGTTCCATTTTAAATTTGTTTTGCATTGCATAATTCATCTATCTTTGTAGCATCGGCTGCTATTTGAAAGACAGTGGCCGGTGAAAGGTTTGGACCCTCCTTTGATATTTGAAGTACTTTTGTTAAAAGTTCTTTAGTAAGAGAGGTATGGTCACTTGCCTGTAGTATTTCCACAATAATGGCCACGCTTCTTTGCTGTTCTGTATTCTCAACAAAGGAAGGCTTCTCTCTTAACTCCTCGTACTTGGCTCTTGAATCTGACATTAATTATTTTTTCTTAGGGTAGTACTTTCTTTTTTTCTTAGGCTTGATTACTTCTGCAACTACCTCAACCTGTACCGGTGTTGGTTCTGGAGATATCTTGTTAATCTCTTCAACTAAGGTATCGTGTGCTTCTACTACTTTTTTCATAGACTCTACCTGCTCTGTTACTTTCTCTTTCTTAACAGGCTGGTCGATAGGAAACTCTGGTTTCTTTTTCTTAACAGTTTTTTTAGGTACAACTGGACGTAAGTCTTTGTTGTACAGTTCTTTTGTTAGCTCCGCTAATTCTTGGGCATCTAAGTTGTTATCAAAGTCTGCTTTGAATTCCGACATGGCTTTTGTTCCTTTTTGCATATGATATGCAATGAAAGCAGCTACTGCTATAATAGCAACTACTAGGGTAATTAATTCAAAAATTGTCATATGTTTGTTTATTGGTTAAAATTTGCGCGTGACACCTTCAGTGAGGAGGTTTTAACGCCCCCTCCCCTTCCGGTCCCTTCTTATTTACTCTCTGCTGTTGAAGCTTTTCTGTAATCTGTGATTAATTTCTTAACCTCTCCAATAGACTTTCTAGCTTGTGCTTGCGATTTTTTAGTAGTTCCGTTATGGCTTGCTACAAAACTTTGATACAATTCATCGATTTGTTCGAATAATTCTTGCTTGTTCATTTTTATTTGTTTTTGATTAATATTACATAAACTGAGTAGGATCGATATCCTCTTGTTTATCTTTTGGTTTTATGTTAGTGATTACACATTCTGTAATTAACATTGTTCCTGCTACTGATGCTGCATTCTCCAATGCCAGTCTTGTTACTTTAGTTGGATCGATAATACCTTGTGATAGCATGTCAACATACTCTCCTACTCTAGGATTGAATCCTTGCCATTTGTTTTGTGCAAGTAAAGTTTCTTCTCTACTTTCAATTGTCTCTTGAGTCTCTCCTGCATTCAATAAGATTTGTTCGAATGGCTTTCTGATTGCTCTCATTACAATATCAAATCCTTTTTCCTGATCTGGATGAGATGCTACTAGTGGATTTTCTCTTAAGAAGAAAGATGCATTTAGTAAAGCAATTCCTCCACCTGGAAGTATTCCTTCTTGAAGTGCTGCTTTAGTTGCATGAAGAGCATCATCTACTCTGTCTTTCTTTTCTTTCATTTCAACTTCTGTATGACCTCCAACATGAATCATAGCTACTCCTCCAATAAGTTTTGCTAATCTGTCTTGTAAGATTTCAATCTCATAAGGTGAAACTGTATTCTCGATTTGTTCTTTTAACTCTTCGATTCTTTTTGTAATAGCTTCTTCAGTTCCTTTACCATCTACAATAGTAGTATCATCTTTTCCTACTGTTACTTTTCTAGAGTTACCAAACCATTCTAAGTTGAATTTATCCAACTTCATTCCTTTCTCTTCCGATACAACTGTACCTCCTGTAAGAGCTGCAATGTCCTCAAGCATAGCTTTCTTCTTGTCTCCAAACTCAGGAGCCTTAACTGCTACTACTCGTAAGATACCTCTCATTTTGTTTACAACTAAAGTTGATAAAGCCTCTCCATCAATATCATCTGCAATGATAAGTAAGTCTTTGTTTTGTTGTGATACTGATTCTAATAATGGAAGTAATTCTTTTATTGCTTGAATTCTTTTATCTGTGATAAGGATTAAAGGATTGTTCAATACTGAGGTCATAGTATTGTTGTCTGTAACAAAGTATGGAGATTTGTATCCTCTATTGAATTGCATACCCTCTACAGTCTCTAAATAAGTTTCTCCTGTCTTAGATTCTTCAATAGTAACTAATCCATCTCTACCAACTTTCTCCATTGCTGTTGCAATAAGATTTCCTACTTCTGGATCGTTGTTACCTGAGATTGTTGCTACTTGTTTGATTTGTTCTTCGTCAGTAACTTCTTTAGAATAATCCTCTCTTAGGTATTGGATTACTGCTTTAGTTGCAATATCAATTCCTCTTTTAACTTCTACTGCATTTGAGTTTTCTAGTTCAGATAATCCCTGACTGTAAATTTCTCTTGCAAGTAATGTTGCTGTTGTAGTACCATCTCCAGCTAATCTAGCTGATTCGATTGCTACTTGCTTTACAGCTTGTGCTCCAGTATTTTCAATTGGATCTTCCAATTCTACTTCTTTGGCTACTGTTACACCATCCTTTGTTGATGTTGGGTTTGCTCCTTGTTGTTGAATAAATACATTTCTACCTGATGGTCCCAATGTACATACTACTGCGTCTGCTAGTTGGTTTACTCCTGATAGTAACTTTTCCCTAGCCTCTTTTGAAAAACTAATTTGTTTTGACATAACTACTCTTGTGTTGTTCTGATTGTTGCTAAAATTTCTCTGTCTGGTGTGATAAAGTACTCTTGACCTTCGAAGTCGATACGGATTGTTCCTGCTTTAGGAATCAATACAATGTCTCCTACTTTAGCTTCTACTCTAATAAATTGTCCAAACTCAGACTGGCGTCCTGGACCTACGGAAATTACTTCACCCATTTCTGGTCTTTCCTTTCCCATATCCGGAATAATAATACTTCCGAATCTTTCTTCGCCTGATTCAACAGGCTTTACAATAACTCTGTCGCTGTTAGCGGATAACGTTTGTGTCATAAACTTAATTTAATTAATAACTTGTTTTAGTAATATATGAATAAATATCTAAGGAAACAACTTCTAATGACCTTCTGCAAAGTTATTTGCTATTTGCGGTGGTGCTTTAAGAGTTACTCCTGGTAGTTGTGTTGTTAATTCCATTAACTCTTGAACGTAAGGCATGAACATTTCTGCTTGATCTTCTCTTACATTTATGATTAACTGGTCATGAATCTGAGCTTGTACTCTAGCATCTATTCCTAACTCTTTTGCTTTTCTATTAATTTGAATTGCTGCTCTGTTTACAACCGCCGCTGCTAGTGATTGTAGTTGGTAGTTCAAGCAGTTGTTTAATCCATTTCGATAATCTCTATACATTTGCATTACAGGATCTTTTCCGTATTGCTGCTCAAGACTCTTTCTAAATCTCCAATCTAATACTTGATCTCCAAACTTTTCAAAGATAAGTTTTACTTTAGGTAAGTGTCTAATTCGTCCTACTTTATTTTGTATAAAGCCGTGTCTCTTTACTTGCTCTCTAGAGTTAACTCTCCACTCTTTTAGTTGAGGAAAACCATCTAGGTAACCTGCTACTAAAGTGTCTGCCTCTTTCTGAGATATGTTTAGAGTCTTTGCTAAAGCATATGCTTCCATTCCGTATGCAATTCCTAACGAATAAGCCTTAGCTTGATTTCTTTTTACTGGATCTAGCTTCTTTAAGAAGATAGGAGACTTAGTATCAGGTGAAACACCATTCGGATACTTTATTTTATCTTGATCTAGCTTCTCAGTTCTTATAGCAACAGTAGAATAAAAGTCCCATCCGTTGTTAAAGATCTCTTGAAGATTAATATCACCTGCTACAGAAGCAAAGCAGTGAGGTTCTAGGGAAGTATAGTCATTATCGATTAACTTTCTTCCTTCTCCTGCAATTAAGAACTCTCTTACTACATTTGTATATTTTACAAGTAGTGGAGTATCTTCTCCCTCTTCTTTAGGTTTAGGTAATTGCTGAGCATCTGAACCATATCGTCCTGATACTGTACCGTTTTGTTTGTAGTAGAAGTAATATCTTCCATCCTCTTGTCCATCTAAGAACCTATCGATATAAGTTGACTTAATCTTCAATAACTTATTGTACGTTCTAAGATTATTTGCCCATTCGTATGTCTTAGATAACTCCTCTAACATATCCATATCAAACTGATCTTGACCTTTCTTAGTCTGAGTAAGAGGTTTAATTCCCATATACTTGAATGCAATCTCACCTAAGTGTTTCTTTGATTGAATATTCAAATACTCTCCTTCGTTCTCTTCCTTCCACATCGACATAGAGATTCTAACAACTTCCATTTCATCCAGTAGGTTTAAGTCTCCTGTCAGTAAGAATTGCTTTATATTACTCTCTTCTAACTCTTCAATAGCTTTTTTAGTTAAAGAATACTTTCCAGTCTTCTCGCTTCTCTCTAATGGAAGAGAATGAAGCATGATTAAATTCTGTGCCCAGTTACCTTTATGGGAAGGAGGGTAAGTATAGAGTGCTGTGTCGACTACCCATTCCTTTGCCTCTGGAATACTTAGTATGCTATCAATTACTATCTTCTTATTCGACTGCAGGTCATTTGTAATATCATCTCTAGTCTTTTCTAGTAACGGAAGATTTAATGCTACTCCTATCTCTTCCATTGGAACAGTTACTTCTTTGTAAAGAGGCATTACTTCTTCTTCAAAGAAGAATTTCTCTAGTCCTTCCTCCTTTAGTGCTTTTAAGAAGTGATTACAAACCCTTAGGGTTAAATCCGTATCGGCAGCAGCATACTTGGAAAGGATTACCATGTCTGCTTTATAGATTTCGTAAAGATCTTTTGTAGTTGATCCTCCATTTGCTTTAATAGATTCTTTTAACTCTACTTGTTCTTTATTGGCTGCTTCTTCTACATTCAATCCAATCTCTTTCTGAATAGAGATTGCTAATGCTTTTAGTCCAAATACTCCCATACCGGCTCCTTCTTCCTGCACTGTATGCACAAGGAGAGCTGTATCTACCCAAAGATCTTCTAATAAAGATACTCCGTAATAGTTCTTAGTTATTCGGCAGTCAAAGGAAGCATTATGCATTACTAGTTTCTTACCCTTAAGCAGCGGGAGTAACTTTTTAGTAATACCATGTGCTCCTTTTCCGCCGATAGTACATTCCTCTAATTGATTTGTTTCTGTATTCCATTTCTGAGTTGGAAGATAGAATCCTATTCCTTCTTCTCCTGATACGGACCATCCTACGATTCCATCTCTTCTTACATTCAATCCAGTTGTCTCAGTATCATAAGCAAGAACCTCTGACTGATTAATATGTTCGATAAGGAGATTAACAGTCTCAATACTGTCAACGTGGTAGTACTTTTTTTCTATTTGCATATTAATTTCTTTGTCTGTTTAATGCTGGTATTCTATCTAAGTGTTTATAGAAGTCATGTAACATGGACTCTTCTAATCCTTTCTGTAAGTTAATAGGAAATTTATAACCTAAAAGCTCTACATGTTCGTTTGAGGTAGGGAATACATACACCTCTATCTCTTTGTATTCTTCTTTTATCTGTTTTCTAATAAAATTGTTTCCTTCATTACTCACACATTTATACTGTATGTTAATTCTATTATGCAGATTTGCAGATTGACCTATCTTTATAACCTCGTCTTTATGTACCAATAAGTATACCCCTGGTGTTTTTAAAGTATTTTTATCTACTACAAATTTAGTATCTACTCCTTGTTTAAGCCTGCTGCTAGTAAAAATGTCTGCTGCTTTGTAAAAGCCTTGGCTTTCCCAATACTTTACATGATTCATAAAATAATATTCCATAACCTTTTTTGTTTTTATATCTTATAAAGATAAGAAAAGAGCTGCGGTTAAGCAACTCTTTTGTGTTAAAATTCCCCGTAAAGGTCAAATTTTTCTGGCTCTGGAGGCGTCCAGGTAACTGTCTGTGTTCTTATAGCATATAGTTCTCCTTTTAATGGTTCTAATCTGTAAGCTCCTTTAAACTCTGTTGCTCTCATATAAGCTGTTAGAGTTGGTACTAATCCTTCGATTGTAGTAGAAGGAGCTTGAGGCCATGCTCCTCTCCATTTATCCCCTGGCGGGAGTCTTTGAGCAATAAGCTCTAATACCTCTTCTTGTCTTGAATTCTCTTTCATTATTGGCGTAATGTTTTTTCCATTCTACAGTGGATATCTGTAAAGAATCCTGGAATTAATTCTTTATGTGAAGCTCTGATTGGATTGATGTCTAATCCTCCTCTACGAGTATATAGACATGCTACCATTAATTCTTTTGGATCATAAGCTTCTTTTAAATGCATGTAGATCATTTCACAAATCTCTTCATGGAAGTGACTTACTTGTCTATGACTTACAATATATTTTGCTAATGATTGTAGGTTAGGAACAATTCCTGCTTTAGGTTTAATATGAATAAATACATCACCCCAGTCTGGTTGATTTGTTACTCTACAATTTGATCTTAGAAGATTGGACTGTACTTTTATTTCTCCTATTTCAAAATCTTCATCTGTTTCATCTGCTTCCAATTGTGTTGCATCTGAATGGTAAGAAGTAAATTCAATTGCATTTAAGTCAACTAAAGCATCTAGTGGTGCATATCCTTTAAAAGAATAACTTGGAGTATAGTCTGAGGTAAACATCTCTACTTCTACTTCTGTTTGTAATAAGTCAGATAAATCTTTCTTTACTCTTTCCTTTAGTAAAGCAATACATTCGTGATCTGTATCTCCCAATTGAGTCATATTGAATGAATTCAAATATAATTTAATTGATTTAGACTCTACGTGAAGTTTTGAATCTGCTGGATACCAAATCTTTAACATTCCAACTACTGGTAATCCTTTTGTAGTAATTGCAGATACTTCGTATGCATTCCAAACATCTCCTCCTACAAATGGTATGTTATTATCATCAATTCCATACGCTTCTCTATTCAAGTAACGTGGAATCTCTACCAATAGGCTTGGATCATAAGTATCGCTATAACCTGCTCCACCTACTTGTCCAAGATGCTTTCCTGCAATCTTTACAACTTCTGCTTGATTTAATTCTTGTGTCATATTATTTTATATAGTTTAATATTTGTTCAACTCTTTGATTAGGACTTCCTGTTACTGTTAAATAATCCCCTCCTAAAGCTTTTATAGCTTGTAAATGATACTTAAATTCAGCATCAATTTTAGTTCTCCAGTCTTCATTTACACTTCTTACTCCATCGTCTACTGATGCAAATTCGATAGGAAAGTAAATAAAATGTGTGTATTGATCTAAAACTCTTAACCAAGTATCTAATATATAAGTATAGGCACTACTAGATAAGTTCTCCATATTACCTGAGTATACTACCAGATCTAAATAACATCTATCTAAGATTACATCCTTAGGAGCTAATAAAGCCTCTAGGTGAAAAGAAGATATAGCAAGCTGTGTTTCGGAAGTTCCTGCTTCATTAATAGGAAATCCGTATCCTCCTACCGTTCTTGTTGATTCGTTTATAAAATCATACTCAGGTAGTTTACTTTTAAGTAATTCATATACCGTAGTCTTTCCTACTGATGATGCTCCTACTAATGCTATTCTTTTCATAACTAATTTTTTAAGAAATCTACCCAAAGACTTACTGATATACTATGTAATATATGAAATAATTCTCCAATTTCCAACCCTTTTATAGAAACTTTTCTACTACGAAGTATTTCTCCTTCATCAACTCCTTCTGTTACTCTATGAATAACACATCCGGAAGATTCTAATCCTAAGTCAAAAGCTTTTTGCTGAGGATCTTTTCCTTTTAGTTCTGGATGTTCAGGTATAAGTCCTGGATGTCCGTTATAGATTTCAAACCTATTACAGATATACGGAGGCATGATTCGTAACCATCCGTGTAAAGTTACTAGAGGATTTCCGTATTGGCCAATTATCATTGATAATTCTTCCTCTGTAGGTTTATTCTCTACAAAGACTAAATGCTTACTTTCTAAAGCCGGATGAATCTTTCTAAGATGTTCTGGTCTTTCGTTTGTAACTATCATATCAGGCCATCTTCCTAGTAGCTTTGATACTTCTACTATCTCTGATCCTGTTTGACTAAAAAATGCTATCCAAGGCCTATACATTATTATATCTGATTCATTTACTAGTATTATAAATCCGTCGTCCGTTCTAACACTATAAATTATTCCTTCCTGCCCTTCAAAGTATCCAAATACCTTTACCTGCAGTATCTGATTGTCTCGATTAATATTAATTAAGTCTCCTGCTTTATACTTTGCTTCCATTTGCAAACCATTTGAACTTATTAATATTATACAGGATAGGGTTAATATCTTCTACCTGGTGGTTAATCAATTCAAATAACTTTTGAGATTCTTTTGACCATAATCCGTCTTCTCTGTACTCAATTCCTTTTATTCCATGTACTACTGGATTAGAGGTATCTAAAGAGTAAATCCATTTGTAATCTGAATAGAAAGAAAACTCTTGAGGTAATCCACATCCTAGTAAGTGATGAGGTTTATTCTCATTTATTATTCCATCCTTTAATAAATCTCCTAATAGTTTAACTCTACCCATCATCCAGGAAACATATTTGTTCGGATGCGGAACTGATTTAACATAGTGAGAGTAGTCAAATGAAATTGCAATCATATCAACTTCAGCAATCTTATCCATATACTCATAACAAGATTTAATCTGCTGATAGGTCTTTCCTTGAACAACTCCTATTTTCTTTCCTGGAAGATTTTTATATTTGTTTATCCAATTTGCCATTTGTGAGCAAGTCTTCTTTGCATCCTCTAAAGCATCCGGAACTATATACCAAGTTGGCTGTAATTCCAATACCCAACCTGCAAACTTCTCTGCGTCAAAAGCTTCTTCTAATTCAAAGATAGAATTATCTAAAATAATTTCTCTTCCATTTGCTTTTGCCTCTTGAAATTGCTTTAAGTATTCAGGATCTTCTTCAAATAAATGTACTAGTGCATAGTCATAATCAGTTACACTCTGTACTGCTTTAAATATACTCTTCGGTGATTCGTGTGCTATTTTAATCATTCTCTAATTCGTTTTGTATTTGAGTCAAATCTACACTTAGTTTTTCTAAACTACTTTCTAAAACAGTCGTTACGTTTGCTAGTTGCTGGTCTACTGATAACTGAATTGCTTTATAAGCTTCTGATAGAGGTACCATATCTGTTTTTAGTGTCTCAATATATACTTTATGCTTTTCTAAATGGTCTAATGCCTGTTGCATACTTATTTAATTCTATTAAATTTACTTAATTGTTCTTGAGTAAAGAACTGTGAAAGATCTGGACGGAAATAATTAACGTTCTTCATTACTTTTCTATCTCTTGTTCTATAAACGACGTAATAGTCTCCAACTTTTTCGTAATGACATTCCTCACCTTGCTCACTCGATCTTTGAATGACAGTTGCTTTAGCTTCTTCTTCTGTCTGGCAAGCTTTAGATAAATTTGAAGCTTGAACTTCTTGATATGCTGGCCATATCTTATCCTTAAGGCCATGTAACATAGTACCGTTCCCAGTGGCAACATAAGTAATATCGCACAAAGCATCCAGAACCTCAACGATGTCTCCTCCTTCGCAAGCTTCTCTATATTCTTCCAATTCTTCAAGGATGAAATTGTATACAAATTCCCATTCTTTTCTTTCGGGGATAACTGGTTCATAGTTATTAGGTTTACCCATTACGGCGTTAAACTCTTCTACCTCATCAATAAAAGGTACTGAGGTTTGTAAGTCATTGATTTCATTCTTTAGTTTATTTATTTCCTCTATTACATCATCTCCAAGTTCAATCTTGGACATCATTACAAGGTCTATAATCTGTGAATGAAGTAGGCTTAGTAACTCATTTTGCTTTTTTTCTAATTTAGTCATAACTTTATTTTTTTATTAATATAAGAAATTGGCTCCGAAGAGCCAACTTATTATTCAATTACTTTAATAATTTTAGATTGATTAACTCCTACTACTGTGAAGTTAGACTCTCCTTCAAACTCTGTATAGATTTTTGCTTCTGCTTCTGTAGCTGATATTGCATCTACTAAATAAAGTTCTTTTACTCTTTGGATACGACCTCGGTCATTTTCGTGCTCCAATTGCACGGTTACTTGCCAATAATTCATAATGTTTGATTTTAGTTATTTTCTTCCAAGTTTAATATTTGTATAGAATTCTGCTCTTGCTGATGCTTCATCTAAGAAACATCCTGTTAGCTTTGCTGTTTGCATTGAAGCTCCTTGGTGTTTAATTCCTCTACACGATACACAGTTATGTGTTGCTGAAATGGCTACTGCTACTCCTAGATTACCTTCACATATTTTATCTACTGCATTATGAATTGCAACTGTTAATTGCTCTTGAATAGCACCTCTTCTAGCAAATTGCTCTACAATTCGATTTAATTTTGAAAGCCCTACTACCTTTCCATCTGCTGAAGGAACATAAGCTATGCTTACCTCTCCTGAGATTGTTTGGTGGTGATGTGAGCACATTGAGGTAACTGGTATATTACTCTCTTGTACTATTCCATCATAACCATCAGAAGGGAATGCTGTAATTCTTGTTAGTGGTTCAAATCGACCTGCCCATAGGTCATTTACGTATGCTTTTGCAACTCTCATTGGAGTATCAGAAGAGTTTGGATCATTTCTCCAATCACATCCTAAAGCTGTTAAGAAATCTCCGAAAGAGTCTGCTGCATCTTTAATAATATCTTGCTTCTCTTCTTGAGTTAATCTTGCTTCTGGTCCATCTATTAATTGCTTTTCAGCTAATTGAGAGGATATTCCATTTGCGAATCCGGCTTGTACTAATTCTGTACCGTCGATAAATTTTTTATTTGACATATAAGATTGTTTTTACGGAGGTTCTACGACTCCGTTTTATTTAATATAACATTTTTTATTCTATCCTACAACTATTTTTTTAAATAATCTTGAATAGTTTCTGAGTCTGTTCTCTCCCAAGGGTAAACAATCCACTCTGTTCCTACTTCTTTTGAATAAAAATCAGGAGTAAATATTGCCGTTGGCTTGTAATGAAGCGTGGCTGTATAGCCTGCTACCATATTTTTTAACGTCTCTCCTGTATCGCAAATATCATCTATAACAAGAGTATGTTTATTGATTTTTGTTACATAAGGAATGTTTAATTTATGTGAGATCATTACCGCTGGTATTAATCCTCCTCTTTCAATTCCTGTTATTGATTTAATCTGTGCACCTGATTGCTTAATTGTAGTGCATAAATCTTCTACTAAGATGTTTATATCATCCCAGCTTACAAACATTTTGTTTCCTATCTTTAATGCCATAACTATTTTATTTGGTAATCCTTAAACGTCGGCTTGGTTGGTGGTTCATTCTTAAAGAAAAATGTAATCTTCTTACTTCGTGTCTTAATAGTTTTGTAGAAAGCGGTAGGAATAGCTGCACCTGCATCCACTCGTCTGGGATTTTTGTCAAAGACCATTCGTATTTCGACATATACCGGGCCTTCGGTAATTGCTAGTGTTCTTTCGTAATCTTCTAATAATCTCCAATGAACTCTATTTAATCTTTCATTTTGAAGAGTACAGTTCAAGTATGAGAATGTTTTAAATAGCATCTCTCTATTGCAGTTAAAGTCTGCTGCTGGAGCACAATGCCCTTTATCGTAAACATTGAATGCATAATCTTTTGCATCTGAGGTATGAATTGTTTTATCTACATAAAAGTCCATTCCTTTTCTAGATGCTTTACCATCTGTACAAGCTACTGTATATTTTACCCAAAGAGGTTGTTCTAACTTTTCAGAGTACATCACTTCGTAGATGTCTGTCTTAACATAAATGCTATCTTTTAATTGACCAAAGCCAACTAACGGAAGTAAGAGTAGTAATAAAAACTTTTTCATGTTATACTTTTGCTACTGTTATACCTTCCACGTCTACAATTTGTAACTCTGCTAAGATTTGATCTGCCGGTACTTCTGGGTCGTGTTCGTCTAGTACGTAGTTTATTAATTCCTCTACTGATACTTTGTCTTTAAATCCAGCTTTACCTGAGTCACTTGGTATAAGAGCTAATTCTAGTCCAAGGTCTTGGTTGTATTGTAATTTGTAATCCCAGATGTAAACTCCATCTGCTTTTGGATATGATTTTGATAGCTCTCTATCTCCTGCTAAGTCTATTAGATCTTTTAACGTCATTTTTTATTTATTTAATTGAATACTTGTTTTTACCGTCTGGTGATTGTGCTGATATTTCTCCGTTTGCTAGAACTGTTAGATCTAGATCAAACTCTTCTTTTAGAAGCCTTTTTACTACTGCTGTTTCAAGACTCCTACTTTTCCATAACGTATGAAGCACTCTTAGTGTTTCAAACTCTGTTGCTTTTTTTACTTCCATGTTATACTTCTCTTTGGTCTTCAAATGCAATGATGTGAGGTCTCCAGGTTAATCTATAACCATTATCTCTAACCCAATCAAACATTTTAGGATATGATTTGAATAAAGCTTCTCTTGAATCTCCTGCTGGCATGAACCATACTTTGTCTTGTGGAATGTCTAGAACTTTTATAAGTCCCATAATCTCTCCTAAGGCATCTTGATCTTCTCCATCCCATACTGGCTTTAAGTGATAGTCTGAGTGGTATGAGATCATCTTAGACATTGCCTCGAAATTAAGTCTTAACTTGTTGTGTTGTTTAATCATTTTATCGTCCACCAAATCGCCTTGAGGAGTAGCCACACCCAACACAGGAACCGAGTTGCTAAACTTAGGACTAATGCTGAGAAGATTAATAGGGAAATCAGTCTCCAAGAAATGAGACCCTTCAGTTTCGATAGTAATGAAAATGTTTCTTTCATGTGCAAAATGTGTTAGTTCATTTACTAATGCTGGATGCATTGTAGGTGATCCTCCTGTTAACATCATCTCTGTGATGTGAGGATTTGCATCGTACATGTTAATAATGTCTTGGAAACTGATACGTCCTTTCTCAGGATGTATACTTGTGTACCAAGAATCGCACCATCCACCTTCACCAAAATAACATCTGTGAGTACAGCCTGTTGTTCTGATTACTACTGTTGGATAGCCTGCTCTACTTCCTTCTGACTGTACAGCTGTATAAAGCTCTACAATTGGAAGTGTTTTGCTATAATCTTCTATTCTTTTTAGTGCCATCTTATCCTTCATATATTGATGAATTCTTAGGTGCTTCCCAACACTCTACTTTTACTACCTTTACTCTTCCTCCACCAGTTTTTGACATCACATCATTGAATTTATCATAGACCATTTTAGCAGCTGATTCAGCCCCAATTCTATCCATAACTCTTAAATGACATAAGCCTAATTCCTGCATGTACTGGAATGTTTCTAGTTGAGGGTCATCTTTCTCAATTAGTAGAGTATGGTCCCACATATAGTCCATCCAATCTTTTAAACCGTTACCAGTCTTTTTTAATTCTTCAATTGACTCTCCTCCTTTAGGAAGTGCTTTGAATCCTCCGTAATCCATAATCCAGTTCATTTCATCTAATTGATTCTCCTCTAGAGGTTCAATTGATTCAAACCATACTTTAAATTCTAAAGCATAACCGTGTAGTAATTGGCAATGTGAATGCTGTGCTTTGTGTTGTCTGATTGCTACTGAATAGTTATCAAATAGCTTTGTTGATTGGTATTTTCCCATATTAAAATATTAAATTATAAATTGTTGTCCATATTGCAATTGTTATAGCTCCTAATAGGATCCATACAAATGCTTTTGTGTAGTCTTTCTTAAATCTCTTCTTAGGCTTTATTCCTAAAGCTTCTTTTACGTGATCGTTCACTTCTCTCATAACTCTAATTTAAACTAATTCTTCGTAAATTCCAACTATTTCACTTAAAATTAATACTCCAGCTCCTATTAATAGATTAAAAGGTAGTAGGAAGTATCCGAGTATTCTTATACCGGATTTAATAAATGAAATTGTTTGATGTAATTTTGGATCTGGAATTGCTAATAGATTTCTTCTAGCTGCTTCTTCAAGTAGTTCTTGCTGAGTTGTATAATTTGCATAGGTTTTGAAATCCTCAGGTGAAAGTTCTTTCTTTTTTTGTTCTAGAACTCTATCCATTATAACCGATCGTTCTGCTCTCTCTATAGAGGGCTTCTTAAAATATGTTGCCATAAGGTGTGTTTTTAAAGTGGTGCTACGACACTGTTATTATATATTAATAAATATAAGAAATATATTTTTATGATACAACTCTAGGATAATACTTGTCGTATAACTCAGCTTCTTTCTTTCCGCAGTCTTCACATTGAACTCCCCTTCCAACTGTACTTAGTAATTGATCGTAGGTACAAAGTCCATCTAGTTCTTTCATCTCTTCCTCTGTTAGATCAGTTCGTTCTAAATTCTTAAACCAATCCTTTCTACCCCATTTTTCAATTAATGCTTCGGCTTCTGGGATAGGAAGAGTCATTGCTATATACCCGTGATAACAATCTTCTTTTTGTTCACCACAGTGGTGACATGTTTCTAGTTTTTTCATTTCCAAAATAATTGTATTAACATTATACAAACTGCCAATCCAAGGCAGATTAAAGTTTTTAACGATAAAGGTTCTTTAAACCATATCCAAGACATTACAGTAAACACTACTGCTCCTGTTGCAAAGCCTATTAAACGAGAAGGCCACATATTACCGTCAAAATGTGTTACCATGTGTTTAACTGATTTTATATATATGAATGATAGTGGAAAGCCAAATGCTGCAAGTATTATTGGATTGTCCTTCATCCAAGTATATTTAAACTGTCCTTGTAGTTGGATGAATGTTAAAATTTGCGCAAGTACGTTATAGAGAAGTCCTAATATAAAATTCATATGTATTGAAGTAAGATGTATGATAGTTTGTATCCTGCAAAGGCTCCAAGTGCTGAAGGGAATGGAAATACTATTAGTTTTCCTAGATCTGTTATGTATTTTGGACGGTTAACTATTTTACCTACAAAGAAGTAATAGGTTAGATATCCCAGCAGTACTGCTATATCTGTTCTTGTTGCAATGAATACTACTAGAGTTGCTCCAATGAATCCAAAAGTAAAATTATCTCTTACTCCTTCCCAAATTTCTTTATTGGTAGCTGCTTTGTACTCTTTTATGATCTTTCTTACTTTTAGCTTTTGTGCTCTCATAACCTGTATTTGATATTTTAATATACGAAAAAAAGCTTACCGAAGCAAGCTTTTTATTAGTTATTTTATTTTAATTAATTATTCACAACCACCGTTACCATTAATTCTATAAACATATCCTGAATTATATGTAAAAAATGCATCACTAAAAGAAAAATCACAAGTATTCTCAAAACCAATTCTGTTAGGAGCAGCATCACCTTGTTCATTAACAAACGGAACAGTTAGTCCTGAGTTTGTAAATAAATATGCACCTACTATTATTGATGGTGAAGTTGAATATACTGTAGCAGTACTTCCTCCACAACATTGCGTAACATTAAATGCATAAACTGTTGGAGCTCCTCCACTTGTTACTACATTAAAAGCACCTGTTCCTTTCATTCTATAATTACTCCCTGTAATAGTCGTAGCAGGTGTAAGAGTAACGGATGAAACTCCTGGCTGTACCACCACTGATGCAAAAAAATCAGACCGTACTGGTCCCATACTCCCACTTGAAGGTACCCAACTCCCAGAAGTTGTTTTTTGTTTTCCGGCAAAGCTTCCAGTTCTATCCTGTACTGTTTCTATTGTGAAGTAAGATGAACCTGATGGATTGTTGAATGTGAATGTTAGAGAAGTACTAATGTCTTCTCCTTGTGATCCATTTCCGTATAATTGTGCTGGTGTGTATGTTGCCATTTAATTTATTTTACTTTTATTAGGAACAACTGTTATTAGTTGGTCCAACTAATCCATTCAAGTTATTAATTACAAATGCATAACCTACATCTAGAGGTTCCCCTACTAAATTAAAAGGATCTCCAGGACCTGATAAGTAAGTAGCAGGTACAGTCAATTGAGGATTTAAAAAAACTTGTATTCCTACCTCTAACACACTAGAAAGTGAATATATTGGACCGAATGGACCGAGACAATTAGCTACTTGAAAAGTATACACAGTTGGAGCTCCTCCACTTGTTACTACACTAAAAGCTCCTGTTCCTTTCATTCTGTAATTTGTTCCTGTAATGGAAGAAGCAGGTGTAAGTGTCACTGAAGAAGCTCCTGGTGGTACTACTACTGATGCAAAGAAGTCAGATCGTACTGGTCCCATACTGCTGTTTGAAGGTACCCAACTCCCACTAGTAGTTCTCTGCTTTCCACTAAAGCTACCAGTCCTATCCTGTACTGTCTCTACTGTAAAATATGAAGAGCCTGATGGATTGTTGAATGTAAATGTTAATGAAGTACTGATGTCTTCACCCTGTACTCCATTTCCGTATAATTGATTTGCTGTATATGTAGCCATTTAGCTATTTTATAATAAATAGATCTTAATCTGAAAGAGGTGTTTTTATTTATTTTTTCTAGTATAATACTTGTCACTTGAATAACCTCTTAACTTTCCTGTTAATTGCCAGTCATCATACATATCGTGAAAGTTTGAGATAAGGTTATCAGCGGCTCTAAAGTGGTGATAGTTTTTACAAGAATCAATTACTTTAGTAATCCAATTATATACATCGTACTTGTTGTCTGTTAGTGCTGCCATTATAGTTTACTAAATTTTAAATACTGTAATGACTTTATTGCTTCAAAGAATTTAGCATGTGCTGAGTTTTGAGAAGGTTTTCTTCCTTTAGGTGTTAGTAATTCCTTTACAGCTTTTACTTTTCCTTCCTCACCCCAATGAATAAAATATCCATTACGTTCTTTTATTAATCTTATTTCATTACCATTTACAATGGCTGATGCTAGGAATTGTTTCATTTTATTTCTTTTTAACTGTTTCAAACCATTCATTAAATGTACCTATTAGTCCAAAATCTTTTCCAAGTACAAAAGCTTGTTTTGCTATATCTAAAACCTCTTTCTCATTATAACTTCTTTCTTGTTTACCATCTATAATTTTTCCATCGTGATACCAATTTTGTTTAGGTTGATCATACAATCCTAACTCTTCATCATCCTTCATCATATTAATCAAAGCCTGTTTAACTAATCTAGCGTTTACCTTCTTCCATTCCTCAAAAGATAGTTTTAACTTTTGATTGGCTTCCAAGAACTTTCTATACTGTGTTTCTAATGTCATAATTATAAACTGTTTAGCACTGCATCCAGTGTATCTGTTTCGTTTTTAAATAATTTATCTTCTAATGTTTGTCTACTCTTTTCCATGTTATCATGAATCATGCTTATAATCATATCGTAAGCTTTTGGATGCAAAGACTTTGCAAAAGAAAATTTAGAATTAGTAATCTGAATTCCATTCTCTTTTAGTAAAACATAGTAGTGTTTTTGCTCATTGATAAGAAAATACTTATCTGTTAGAGGTGTCATCCTTAAAGATGTTTTAGGATGTGCTAATAATTTATCAACAATATTTACAAATTGTTGCTCTTGTGGTGTGGGTGTGTACTTGAAAAATCTTTTAAACATAACCTTTTTGTTTTTTAATTATAATTAAAGATAAGAAAAAAGACTCACATATGCAAGTCTTTTCCTATTTATTTTACAAACTCAATTGTATTTGTTTCTTTATCCCAATCAAACGTCATTGGCTTTTGAGTGTACTCGTAACTCTCATCCAATACTGATGCATTGAAAAAGTGAGTACCATCTTTAAACTCATAACCATATCCTGAATGAATATGACCGCAGATATGAATTTTTGGTTTTACTACTTCAATTCTTTGTGCTAGTAACTCGCATCCTAAATTATCCCAAGGTCTTCCTTTTACTGTATCAAGAGTTCCAAAAGCTGGACCATGTGTAATAAGAATGTCTGTGTTGGAAGGAATTGCTTCCCACTTACCTGCTAATTCAATTCCATTTTTTGGTAAATTGAATGCCCAAGAATAGAATTCTGGCTGCCAAGGTGATCCGTAAATGCGAATGTTGTCTTCTGTATGATCCCCATTTGGGCCATCAAAGTAAAGTGCTAATTCTTCATCCTGTAGATAGTTTATCAGTGGAAACTTTTCTAACCAAACTTTTACATCCTCAGGATGATTTTCAAACATTCTATCGTGATTACCTGCTATGAATACTTTATCCTCATACTGCTTTAGTGATTGGAACCAGTGGCAGAAATCCCAGATATCATTTTTATTGTATCCTGAGTTCATTATGTCTCCTGAGTGAATGAGAATGTCTCCTCCAGGTAAGTCTGTTAGGGGAATCAATCCATGTCGAGTGTGGGTATCGCTCAGAACTGTTATACGCGTTTTCATTTTATTTTAAATTTAATCTTTCTTTTACTAATCTTTTTAGTGCTTTTTGTTTTACAACATTGCTTCCTGGTTTAGAAACAAATTCCCAAAACTCTTCAATAGATAGTACTTTTGCATTTACTATCATATAGTACTGCGCAGTTTCAAATGTTGAGAAGTATTTTCTACCATCACACTTTTCGTATTTAGTATTTGATAAACCAATACTAAGGTCTGTATCTACAAAATAAAAAGTGTCTCCTCTTTTAATACCTACTCCATCCTCTGTTGTAAAAAGAACTTTGGTTCTGTAAACGTAGTCCTCTGCTTCTTCTTCTGTTAGGAAGTATGCTCTTATTTCAGAATTGAATTTAACTTCTGGATATGCTTTGATGTAATCGTGATACAAATTCTCTTTATTTACATACCACACCGTGTCTTCTGGGAAAATATCTTTTCCATCGTGTGTTAGAAAGATCGGTTGTTTTGCTTTTTTAGCGAATGATAAATAAGTACAGCCTCCGCTCTGTTCCAATCTGATACTTCCAGTGTAAATACATATTTTAATTGTTTGAATACTTCTAGCGTCTTTGTACCAATATCCTGTAATTCTATCACCTACTGTAAATACTTCTCCATCTGAGAGACGTTTTACTGAGTGTATTTTCCAGTAATCCTCTGGCATGTTCCCAATTATACCTACTGTTCTTGGTCCTTTTACGATAATAGTGTCGCAGTCTTTTGCAACATACGATATTATTTCATAATCCTTTTCAATTACTTCTTCCCAGTATTCAGGATTATTTTCTACATGCTTTGTATAGTAGTTATATTCCCATCCTTCGTACATACCATTTAATGTCTTACGTGATACAGTAATTCCTACATGACCACTTCCTGGATATTCTTTTATTAATTTGAATTTTCTCATTTTATTTTAAATAATTCGTAGTTACTGTTTTCTGTTCTAAACTTTATATACCTGTGTCTCTTCTCTACTATTTCTGTTACTGGTGTTGTTTGCCAGGTGAATGTAGGACCAAATGGAGACATCAATAAACTTCTTCCAACTGCTATTTGTGGAAAGTCTGCTTTATATCTTCCATCTTCTCCAAACTCTAACCATTTTACATCTCTGGATGTTTTAGTTAGTTGGTCTCTTTCTCGAACTAATTTGTATTTTGGTTCTAGTTCTTTTCCGAAGATGGCTTCAAATGTCTTATCTAATAGTAATTCACCCTCTTCTGTTTGTACTAGTAGTACTTTTGGTTGTGCTCCTCCTATCATAACTTTTCTTCTTCTTTCTTCTCTTCGTCTTCCCCAAACAAATCTTCTCCTTTATAGTCTGGATGATTCTTATGCATAGAATCAATCCCTTCTACCCATATTGAAACTGCAACTAACAATCCCAATACTATACATACTAATCCCACCATCCGTTAATATTTTCTTCCATTATTTTAAATAACAATTTTCTTGCTCGATCTTGATTTATGTGTGCAATATTCATTGCAATAATTCTTTTCATTTGAGATTCATCTCTACCATCTAAAGTAAATGGTCCGTCTCCTTTCATTACTCTTTTATAGATTAAAGGATACTTTTTAAAGAAGTCATCATACTTTTCCCATACCTCTTCTGAGTTGTATAGGGAAGATCCAGGACTGTCTTCAACATCTGTAAACCATACTCTGTCTTTTGCATAATCCATGTACTCGCTAGAATAAGGCTCTTCCTGACATGCTTCAATTAGTTTAACACATATTCTCATTCTCTTGGCATCAATCTGTGCTCTTGTATGAAAATCTCTATCGCCAATGTACTTGGCTTGAGCTTTCAATTTATGCTTCATTACTTCGTAAATGTAATGCCCATCCCAATCTCTATCTTTCCAGATAACTGGAAACCAATAAATGATATTCTTTACTCCTTGTTTAAAGTATTTATGATAATACTTTCCGTCATGTTCCCACCAAAGATAAACTCTTCTAAAGAAGTTTGGTCTTGGTCTGTTACTTAATTCTTCAAAAAAATCTTCCATTATTTCTGTAAATTAAGTTTTCTTGGATTAACAAAAAATAAATCTCCTTCTGAATCTAGTTCTCCTGCATAGAATGAACTATCTATTTTTATGATAACATCGTATCCTATTACCATATTAAATCCGTTCCTACATATAGAAGTTGTATCTACTACTTTGTATTCTCTCTTTGTTAGTACTGGCTCTCTGTTACAGCTTACTAAAAATAACATCATTGTTAATGCAATGATAAATGTAACTGCAAATGCTTTAATTTGTTTCATAACTCTTTTATTTGTTTGTAATACTTAAAGATAAGAAAAAAGACTCACATATGCAAGCCTTTTCTCAATTATTTTTAATGTGAATCTCCTACATCATTCTTTTCTCCGTAGATCAAATAGTCTGGATTGATTACCTTTGCTACTTTTTTTCTATCACCTGATACATGCTTAATTACAATTCCTTCATGTGGTACTTTAGTTCCGTAAATGAAGTTGTTGAATGTGTATTCATCTTGAATTTCTTGATCCCAGTTTCCTGTATACAGTACTTTCACATGTTCAAGTTGTAATAGGTCTTGAGTAATAACTTCGGTTACTTCTGTTGCACAATATTCTCCATTTATTTTAATATCGAATACTACAAACTCAATATCTGTTAAACCATATTCATAATTTTTTTGAATACCTGCTCCATAAATTTCTCCGTAAACAATTAACCCTTCACCTATATCAGAACCTTGACGTTTTGCTTCTTCCCAAAGCTTTGCTTTGATATCATATTTTTCAGCAATTGTTCTCCAAACATCAGTTGAATAGAATCCTTGAGAGTCACTTCCTTTTTCACAGTTATGTGATCCGTAAATGTATTCATAGTCAATCCACTCATCAGCTAGTCTAAAGAATTTTTTTACTTTATCCCAAAATGACAATTTACCTTTCTTTACAATACCGTATCTAGCATTTGTTCCGTGAATCTTTCTAGTAATTTGAACTTCATCTTGTTCAGTGAACATTCCGTCAACGTTTTTAAGGTTTGGGAATTTGTAATAGATATGGAAGTTTTGATTGTCTCTCCATTTAATCTTTCTACCTGAAGCAAGTTGAATTTGTTTAACTGGTGGTTCGTATTTGATAATTCCTAAGAACTCCATACAGTCACTTCCTTCTTTTAGATCAAAGTCACCCATAGTGGTTTTACCTCTAAGGTAAGTCATTGGAATAATTAAACACTCAGAATAAACTCCTCTTAGTTTTACAGTTCTTACTCTATTACCTTTTCTTAGGTAAGAAGTAACTCCCATTGATTCAGAAAGTGTTTCTGGTATAACTGCATCGGTAGTTGCAATGATTGTTTCATCACCTACTTTAAATTCTCCTTTTTTGGTAATAGCATTCCATCCACCTGCGATTACAAGTTCGATGTTATCTGCACCTTCTATTGCTCTTACTTCATTTATTTTTGCTATAAAGCAAACACTATTTAAGTTTTCCATTTCTTATAATTTTACTTGAAATCTATTTTTCATTTGTACTAATTTTTCTTCTGGTACTCCATGCTCATTTACTCCTCCATGTCTATTTTCTACAATTAAAGAATAAACTCTGTACCCGTATTCTTCTGCTAGATCATAGTATGGTTGCATTTCCCATTCCTGAGTAAATGTATTTGATACTATAATTTTGTCTTGACTTTTCATCCAAACGCTTACTGCATTTTGACACCAAGCATGAGCTTCTTTCAATTTAGAAGCATCAAATTCATACTTACCTTCGTACATAAAATACTGATCAGCTTCTATACGCATTCCACCTAATGATTTTGCTAATGTTGATTTACCTGATCCAGGTAATCCTCTTAATAAAAATAACTCTTTCATATTAAATTCTTTTTTCGTGATGATCCTTTGGTAAGGCTAATTTTTTAACTTCTCTATCTTTCATAATTGAAAGTACCTCGTCCATTGAAATTGGCTCCAGTTCGTTTCCATCTACTCCTACATCCATTGCTTTACCCTCTGCCAATCGTAGATGATACGGTAAATGAACGTGACCATGCAAGTGAATTACTCCTTGGTTCATATCATGCCATGACGCTATTGGATAGTGCATACACACGAAAATAAACTTTTCAGTTGTTGCTTTGTTGATTGGTCTTTTTACTTCCAGTCTCAAGTATTGACTCACTGAAGAAAATAATCTTTGTACTCCTTCCTTGTTTCTTTCAATATGATGATCGTGGTTTCCTAAAACCAAGTGAATGTTTTTACAGTTGATTTGACTTCTAAATTCTTGTATCTTATCAAATCCTCCAAATGACCAGTCACCTAAGTGAATTAAGATATCATCTTCACCAACCATGTTGTTAATATTATCAACTAGTCTTTGGTTCATATCTTCCAATGAATCAAACTTACGAGCATATCCATCATTCACTGACCAGTTTGTAGTAGCACTACAAATGTTTGAGTGTGAATAATGTGTGTCTGATGTAAAGAACAATTGTTGTCCTTTTTGTAATACTAGTTTCATATCTTATTAATTATACCTAAATATACGAATAAAAGCCTGCCTAAGCAAGCCTTTTTGTAATTATTTTTAAAAAATTGTTGCTGGGATGTAAAGCATATAGACGATGTCAAATGCAAAATCAAGGTCAAAAACCTTCCACTACCACAAGGGCAAGGACAAAAACTAAGTCTTAGAGTCGCTAGCCACTTTTAGTCTCCCTCAAGAGTAACATGTCTAGCTGTTGAGTTCTATCTCAGTTTGGTTTAAGTTGTAGGGAAGCGAGTTTTAAAGGGCCCATGGCCATTTAGTCTGTAGATGATTACAATATATCATATAGTTTATATTTAAAACCCTACTATCCCAGCATAAAGCTTTGGAGGATCGGCTTGTGCTTACCTCCTTAGCACCAAATTATATATTTTAAGTATATGTTGTACTTTACTCATTGAT
>Ga0304730_1000223_pt1 | contig 50506 bp, 51 predicted proteins | sample M_130628_MF_Meta_FD_190474 | JGI IMG/M metagenome (GOLD analysis project Ga0304730, IMG submission 190474) | Freshwater microbial communities from Lake Montjoie, Canada to study carbon cycling - M_130628_MF_MetaG (v2) (version 2) | ecosystem: Environmental > Aquatic > Freshwater > Lake | place...
AATCTAATAATTGTTTTTCAGTAAGAGTATTTAAACCTTTAAATGCACGACTTTCAATTGTTTTTGTTCCTGGAATATAAACTGCTGAAAGTATATCTGGATCTGGAATATCTTTATTAAACCCATTGATGTATCTTTCATTAATTGCCTTTTTAGAATCATATCCAGAATCTTTAATTTTATAACAACAAGGTTCAAATTTTCCATCAGGTCTCTTTTTACCTTCAGGACGTACATAATATTTATCCATTGGACAAACTCCATGAAATGAATATGGAACAGGACGAAGTTCTCTACCTTTACGATCCTGGCAAACTTTAGGTTGTCCTCCATCAACCATATTTAAAATACCTTTACGTTCTTTTTCAATTTCATTAATAATAATAGGAAAGTTAGTTTCACTTGAGTTAATAATAAGAATTCTAAAAAGTTCTTTTAGAAATGGATAAACTTCTTCGATTGTATCTAATTCTAGAGGATTTTGAATACGAGTTTCAAAATCATCAGTTGTATACATTAGTCTCATTTGAACAGCACCTCTTTTATAAATTTGAATACCCATTTTAAAAGGACTTTTAAGCATAATATCAAATTGTATAAATGGATTTGTTAATTTATTAGATTTATTAACATCACTTCCATTATTATAATGATAATTTTCAATTGGGTATTTATATTTCCCAAGAGTAAAAAAAGTTTTACCTTTTATTTTAGTTTTAAATAAAGGAGTTTCCCAAAGATTTAAATTAACAGCATCTAAATTAATAAATACCTTTTGTTCTTTTGGATATAAATTAAATTGAGAGTTAATAAGATATGTTGAAGATAAACTATTATCAATTTTATAAGTAGAACTTCCATAATTTTCTTCAATTAAAGCACCAGTTTCATTAATTTTTTTAACTAGATCAGATTCTAAACTTTTATTTTGAAAGTTTCCAGAACTAATATTTATAACTCCATTTTTACCAATTTTTATAGTTGTATTCTTTTCATTTTCATTTTGATAAATAAGAATAACATTGTTAGTAAATTTACCACTCTTAGCATTTAATGAAACAACTTTTTTCTGACCTCTTTTTTTAACAACTAATTTATAACTAGTTCCAGCAGGTTTATTGTACTTTTCTTGACCTTGTTCAGTTAGATATAAACTAGATTCTTGAGGTCTAGTACAATTAATATCATGAGAATGAGGTCCAACTTCTTCACAAATGATACATTCAAAGAATTCAGGTATGGGACCTATAGGAGGATTATTATAAACAAATTCTGGACTACTTTGATATAAACTTTTAGAAACAAACGCAGGTAAAGTTTTATTTAATTTAAAATTTTCAACTAATTTTTTTAAATCAAAAAAAGTATGTTTGCTTTTTATATTTTGTTCTTTAGAGTTATCAATATTATTTAATGTCCTTCCATATGTTAAATGTACTAAAGGTGATATTTTAGGATTTTCATTTAAAGTATTCATTTACTATTTTTACTATTTTTACTATTATTAATTTTATCTTTTATTTTTTTAATAAATAAAAATAATAGTTTATTATAAAAATGGTTAATTTAATTATACCTTTAGTAATTATTATAAGTGTAGTTATATATTTTGTATTAAAATCAAAAAAACCAAGTACTCCGGATAGTCCTGATAGTTCTGATAGTCCTGATAGTCCTGGTAGTCCTAGCAGTCCTGGCAGTCCTAGCAGTCCTGGTAGTGCTGGTAATAAATCTGGAGTTAATATAGTTACTCAAGATGTAATAGCAACACCTGTAATAAGTGTTTTATCTGAAAAAATTGCTGAAGATAAAGCAATAACATCTGACACTGCTTCAAAAACTAGTGAAAAAGCAACACAAGATATTATAAAAACTGAAGTTCAAGTTACTGTAGTTGGAAATAACATAGATACTATAAAAACAGATACTGCAGCAGTTTTAGCAGCAGCACAAACTGCTGAACAAGTAGCATCAGCACAAAGATTATCAGATGATGTAACTGCTTTAGAAAAGGCATATCTTTTATTACTAACAACTGCTCATGATGCTACAATTTCAAGTATAAAAGCAAATTATGCACTTTTAGAAGCATATATTGCAGATGAAAATAGTATTTTAGATAATATAAAATTAATACAACAAGGTTGTAATACAGAAGTAAATGTATATATTAATCAAGCAAATTCTATAGTTATTTCTACACCATCTCAATTTAATGCAGTAATTTCTAATATAAGTGCAACTACTACTTTACCTGCACAAACTAGTCTACAAAATATAAATTTTTATTTAAAAGATATACAAGCATTATTAGCAAGTTCTAAAACTACTTATAATGCTCTTATTAATGAATCAAATGTTGAACAAGATATAGTAAGGCAAAAAAATATAATAAATGCACGAAAATGTGCAGCTGCAAAAGGAAATGTATATGGTGTTAATTGTAGTATATACCAAGGTTTAGGAGGATCATTAGCAACACGTGCACCAGATGGTCTAGCACGAGTTGCAACACTTAAAAACAATACTGTAAGTGCAGAAACAATCAAAACAAATGCTAAAAATAGTAAAGATACAACAAGTAGTATATCATCAACATTCAATACAAGTATAAATCAGCTAGAAGGGTTTTTAATTAGTTTAAATGGAACAGTAGGACCTCCTCCTACAGATTTAACAAAAGCGGCGGCAGGAAGTAAAGGTTTATTAAATGATAATATTAATCATTCAATAAATATAAAAAATTATTTAACAAGTTTAAATACAGTTATAACATTATTAACATCACTTGATAAAACAGTACAAGCACTTATAAAATCAATACAATTAAATACTTCAACAAATTTAACAGAAGCAAATATAACTCAATCTCAATTAACAACAGCAATTTCTACTTCAACAAATATTTTAAATCAAGCAAATACTATAAAAACATCAGTAAGTACTTTAATAGATACTTATCAATGTTCAAAATGTGCTCAACCACTTGATTTACAAACATTAAGCACTAGTATAAATACTTTATATAATAAATATAATACAGCAAAAAATGCAAAACAAAGTAGTACTGATTTAATAAATAATGTTCAATCTGTATATGATAATATTGTTACTATAACAGGAAGTACTGCTTCTAATGATTTAAATAATCTATATGGTATGTATAATACAGGTGATCGTAAATATCAACAAACTATGATGCAAACAGCACTAATGTCTAAATAACAAACTGTTATAAACTGTTAAACAATAGTTTATTATTTTTAAAATAAAATAATAAATAAAATAATAAATTATAATAAATGAAACTTATTATTATATTTTTAATAGTTTTAATTTTAGTTTATCTTTTTAATAAGAAAAAAAGTAAATTTGCATTAACAAGTCCTGTTACAAAACCTAAAACAAAACTAGAAATTGCAAAAGAAAATGCACAAATTTCTGTAGATAAACAACAAGCACTTCTTGATAGTGCAAAACTTTTTAAAGAAAAAGCAATACAAAATCAAACAAATATAAATGCATTACCATCAACAACTCCAAATTTATCAACTTTAGTAGAAAAGGCAAATAAATCAGTTGTAAATGCAACTGATGCACTAAATAACGCTATAGAAGGATTAGAAAATTCAAAAAAAGCATTAAGTGCATTTTCTTAAATTTTATTTTTTAATTCTAATAACAAAAAGTGGTTTATGATTTTTAGTTAAAGGAAAATGATAATCTATTTTCTTACCAATTTCAACAAAATCAAGAGATCCTTTAAAATAAGTATCACCATGAATATAATCATTAAATATTTTTTTTAATTGTGGAACAAATGTATAAATTTCATTAAATAAATTAACTTTTTCACCTTTATCATTTTGAAATTCTTTTAATTGTTTAGCAATTTCAGAACAAATAGAAACTTTTTCTTGTTGAGTGTAATTATCCATGGATAATAATATTTAATTAAAACAAATTTCTTTAATTTGATTAAATTTATTTTTTAATAAATTAAAATAATTTATAATAAAAAGAATGGTTCAATTTTGGTTAGATAATATAACTTTTTTAATAAGTCCAGATAATTTTAAATTTGATGGTGTTTCATCATCACAGGCATATATTCAAAAACTTAACATAATAGCATTAATAGCATTAATTATAGGACTTATACTTTCTTTCCGTAAAAAGAATGTTATTTACTTTGGTGGTGCTGTTGTAATAATGTCTCTTACTATACTTATTAAATCAAATATGACTTCTTCATTTACAAATGTAAGTGAATTAGACAGTGCATTTGATACAGGTGCATTTTTAGTAAGAAACGTTAGTAAAAATGATCAAAGTGGATTAAATAATGCACTTTATATAAATCAAGGAATTAATTTTAATAAAGGAGATATTATAGCACTTGCTAATAATAACAGTATATTAGAAACAAATATTGTATCTGATATTAAATATACAACAAATACAGGAGAACCTGTTCTTATTTTACTAAATTCTCTAAAAGGAAACTATTCTAAATATACAACAAAAATTCTTAAAGTAAGTGATGCTGCACCTGAAATTATTTCACCACCAGATGGTAATATATCAATTCAAGCATCTCAAAATAATGGAACATCTGATCCATTACAAATATCAACACAAAATTATCCTGCATTTAATCTACCAAATCAAAACAGATTTGATTGGAACTTAGAACAATCAAGTATGATTCCAGGAACTGACCCATCTTATGTTTATCAAGGACAACCTTATGGAGATTTAAAATGCAGATCTTCTACTGTAAATAATCCTATGGGAACTATAAATGTAACTGAATATGATCAACCACCTACAATGTATGGAACATGTAATGTTGCAGAAATGACTGATGGTGTTCTCAATGATACTCTTATGACTCGTAATCAAGAAGCAACACTGTCTCAAAGTGTAAATGATCTTCTTTTCCATAAAGGAAATTCTCAAATGGTATATTCACCAATGCCAGGTGATACTTTACCAAATAATCAAACTGCTTTTGCAAATTTCTGTTACAATTCACCAACAAATATGGTAAATCCCAAATATGCCAGTATTTTTGTTAATGATCCAGAAAAATTCAAACTTGTTGCAAAACTTGCCAAAGCAACAGGCACAGAAAACGGAGGAGGTCGTTAAAGCACTTAAAAATTGTAATAATAATAATAATACCTTTACTTTTACTTTTAGTTTTATCTTTAATTTTAAATTAAAATTAAAAATAAAATTAATTAATTTAAAAATAATATAATAGATAAATATAAATACAATAAATATAAAAAATGAATACCCCATCAGCTGCTCCAATTCTTGATGCGGCATCAAAGAAACTTCGTTATTACAATCAAGATACTATTCGTGATCCATATGCACAAATAAGTAATGCAGGTTTTACACCAATTGGAAATCTTAAAACCTATGGAGTTGCTAATATGTATGATAGATCAGAACCCACTCAACTAAGAGATCTTCCTGAAGTATATACAGTTCCATATAATACAACACCTTATCTAGGAAATCAAGCAACATCTGTTAAATATGTTGATGATGATTCAACAATACTTCGTTATCCAGTATTTCAAAATCGTAAATCTGCTATTGATACATCACAAATTACTATCCATCCTGGACAAGTATTTGTAAAAAATCCAGGAGTTTCATCTGAACTCAATAATTATTATGAACAAGCAACTACAATTAATCTTCTAGGAGAAAATGATCAACAATTTACAACTGACCTTGATCCAACTAAAATCATGCTTGGACAAAAGAATTATGGACTTGATAATAAACGATACATCAATAGATGGGATATTGTTGATCCACGTGTTGTTCAAAATGTTGATAATATTGTAATGAACATGAAAGATTCTGATGGACATACAATCAGTTTATTTTCATGTGGTATTAGCAGTCGTAATGAACTTCGCAATTATGTTGAAGTTCATAACTGTTAATTTTAATTGTTAAATGTAACAAAGTAAATTAAAATTTTTTTTAATTAAAAAATATTTTAAACTACTTTTACTTTTATTTTTATTTATTTTTTACATACTTCATTTAACTTTTCTGTTAAATCTTTAATTCTTAGATTTATTTTTTTCATTTCTCTTTTAATAAGTAGTAATTTACCTCCTCCTATTACAGTACTCCATCCTGCAGTACTTAATCCCATGTTTTTAAGATTATCATTACTTAATTCATTATAATATTGTGAAGGTGGAAGACTATTATTTTCACCAAACATAAACTTATTTAATTTGGTATTAAATGCATGTTCTAAATTATTAATTCTTTCTTTAATATTATCTCTTGGATCTTTTTCATATTTTTTAGTAGGTTTCTTATAAACTATTTTACAATTATTAAATTTTGTTTCTAAAGTAATTAATTTATTATTTATTGGATCTAAAATTGGTTTTTTAATTTTATTATATAAAAGATATGATCCTCCTACAATAGCACCTTGTAAAGCACCTGTTTTTAACATTATTTTATTTTTTTCTTTATCATCTAATGTTTCTGCTTTACCTACTTTATCAACAAAATTACGAGCATAATTAATACCTTTTTGTTTAAAATATCCTTGATTACGTGGATCATTTTGTAGTTGATTTATCTCTTTTTCAAATTTAGGTTTTTGTCTTTCATAATGTTCTAGTTTACGTTGTCTTTCTCGTAAAATTATATCATTTTGTTGTCCTGGTGTAAGACCTTCAAGATCTTCAATTCCACCAAATCTATAAGATCTTCTTCCAAAATTTGCTCGCATAACAACACCAGCATTTGCACCTTTAAATACTCTTCCACCAGTAGTTTTATTTATAGCAGCAAATAATGCTTTATCACTATTAATACCTTTATTATCTTCTATAACATTATTATAATTTTTACGTGCTTTATTTACTAATAAACCAGTACCAATTACTGCAGCACCTCCAAGAATTTTACCTTTATTTTTCCACATTTTTGATAAAATTCCATCCTTTTTCTCTCTTTCATTTAAAGTTGCTGCTTTACCTTGTATTTCAAGATTATCAACTCCAAATCTATAAGATCTTCTAGATCTATAAGATCTTCTAGTTCTTTTAACTTTTTTAAGTTTATTTTTAAGTTGTTTTTTAAGAACACTTACACTTTTATAAACTCTACGCCGACCAATTTTACGCGTACATTTAATACGGTATCGTTTACACATTTTAATTAAACGAGTTGGTGGACGTTTTTTAGAACCTTTAGTTTTCTTTTTTTTCCGAGAACCAAAAAGAAAATTGAGCATTTTATAAATATTATAAATATTACAATTATTTTTTTTTAAGTTTAAATAAAATAATAATAATAATAATTATTATTATTAAACAGTATGATTATTAAATATGGCATAACTAATAATAATATTGATATTACAGATATTTGTTTATCAAAATTAAAATTAAATAATAAAACTATAATTATCCCAGCAGGAGATCAAAATAGAGCAAATTATTTTTCCGATCCAGTACCAGGACATTTAAAAAAAATTATAATAATAGATAATGAAATAACAGAGTATGATCATAATTTAATGATTAAAATAGATTTAGGTAATAACTTAATAACAACTTTAAATGATAGTGATATAGAAACTAAATTAGTAGAAATACAAAATAAATTAGTTTTAAATCATGGAAAATTTTATGATGAATATCCAGAACAAAGAATATCAATTAGATATTTAACAGGAGATGAAAAAGTTTTAGAAATAGGTGGAAATATAGGAAGAAATTCATTAATAATTAGTAGTATTCTTAAAGATAGTTCTAATTTATTAGTTCTTGAATGTAATAAAGAAATAGCAGAACAATTAGAAGAAAATAAAATATTAAATGGTTTTAATTTTAATATAGAAAAATCAGCATTATCAAAAAAAAAATTAATCCAAAAAGATTGGTTTACTAAAGTTTCAGATACTCTAGAAGATGGATATAATTTTGTAAATACAATTACATTAAACGAATTAAATAAAAAATATAAATTAAATTTTGATACTTTAGTATTAGATTGTGAAGGTTCATTTTATTATATACTTCTTGAGTTCCCAGAAATATTAGAAAACGTTAATTTAATAATTATGGAGAATGATTATACTAATGTATCTGATAAAGAATATGTAGATAAAGTATTAATAGAAAATAATTTTTATAGAAATTATGTAGAATGTGGAGGATTTCAACCTTTTTTTAATAATTTTTATGAAGTATGGATAAAATCAAAATAATTTAATTAAAAAATTTAAAATTAAAATAATAATTAATAATAAAAAGTAATTAATAATGGAAAAAATTAATTTTAATTCACCTAATTACCCTCCAATAAGTGTTCAAAATACACTTAAAGAAGAACAACCACCACTAGGAACTGAATTTAAAAGTTATGAACTTACCGGTGCTATAAATTATTATACACTTGATCCATTTCAATATTCCATAACTAAATTTGATTACTATCTTCCAAATGGAGAACCAACTAACAATACTGCAAATGGTGTAAGTTCAAATGATTTTAAAAATGATCCAGGACTTATTTACCGTGATGTTGATTTTGATACTATATTACCAACATTTACAGGAGTCAAAAAATCAGCAAATGATTTAACAGCAATGGATTATCATAGATTTTTAGCAAATGATGGATACTTTAATCCCAAAGAAGGAACAAATAATAAAGATCTTTGGTATTATGGTGCTGATCAAATAGCTCAACAAAATAATTATCTTGGAGGTGCTCCACTTAATGTTCAAGAAGTAAATCACATTATTTTCCCAGAAGCACAAAGAGGTGGAACAAATTCTCAAAATCTTGCTAAATATTCATGGGTATCTAAATTACCCCAACGTGATACTACTTCATGGGAATCAATTAATTATACACCAGTTGATAACTCACAGAACTGTGAATTCTTCAATTACAACAGAGGATATACAACTTCATCAGATTCATTCAAAAATCAATTCAATAAATCCTTTGATAAAGTTTATTCATTTGATTCAAATTATGTTCGTGATATTGGAATACTTGGTCCAACAGCAGGATCCATGCCTTATGCTCCAGGTACAAGTCCTTATTAGTTTTAATTTTTTAATTTTAGATTTTAAATTTTTTGAATCTTTTTGTTTTTTTAAATTTTCTAATTGTTTTATTTAAAACATTTGATTTGATTTTATATTTTTTTGTAATAAATTTTTTAACAAAGTTTATTATATCAAATTTAGTTTTAACATTTTTATTATTCTTTGCAAGTTCATTAATAAGTTTACTTTCATTAGGTTTTACTTTACGATGTTTAATTTTACGAATAATCTTTTTAACAATTCTTATTGCATATTTTACAGTATAACCCATTGCAACAAGTGTTGTTATTGCTCCTAAAATAGAAGAATAAGTTGTTACAAGTGCTAACATATGTTTAGGATTTTCTATAATTATTCCAGGTAAACAAACTACAGTTGATACGGGATTATTTAAACCAAAGAAAAGTCCATGTATTAATTCAACAATTTTTTTTTCAGTAAATGATACTTTAACGGGAGTATTATCTTTTTTATTCATTAACAATTTATATTAACAATTATTTTTATTTATTGTTTTATTTAAAAAAATAAAATAATAATAAGTTATAAATAACAAAATGCAAATGTTATTTGGAAAAAAAGAACGTTTTGAACCAACATATGTTGATTCAGAAGAATATTATAAACAAGATCAAACACAAACAGTTTTAAATGAAGTTAATAGATTTTCACCAACAGAAACTATACAAGCAACTGGAGGACAATTTGTTACTGGATATAATAATAGTTTTGCAAATGACTCACTTTCACCAACTTATAATTCAGTAGGATATCCATTAAACAGTGGTATTCTTGAAGGATCACAACAAGATTGGGCACGTGATGCAAGTCTTTATAACAAAAAAGAAATTAATGGAATACCTCTAAAGGATTATTATGATAACTATACAAAAAAAGTTCTTGATGGTGGAACATGGTTTTTAAATAAGGATATGCCTGAAGATACAAAACAGTATCTTGAAGATTCTCAGGTACAACAAAAAATGGAAATGTATACAGGTCTTCGTCAAGAAAGAGATCGTAATAATCTAGGAGTACCAAATAAAAAAGAAATAAATAATCTTTTCACACCTGCTGAAAGAATTACAAATTATGGTTATCAATATGGTGGAGGTGGTCCAGGACTTGCACTTACACGTCAAAAAGAATTTGAAGATCTTAAACAAACAATTAAACTTAAGACAAATGAAATGCCATTTGAAAAGATCCATGTTGGTCCAGGTATAGCAATAGGAACAGAAGTTCCAGCAGCAGGTGGATTTCATCAATATACACGTATTATGCCTGATAATATATCAGATTATTCATCTAATCAGTTACCTGGTATGGTTGCTGGTGGTAAATGGATATTTGCAGGTGCACCAACTTCTCAAATGCCAGTTGTTAAGAATCGTCCAGATGCATTCTACAGTTTATGCCAACATGAAGTTATGCCTGGTAGAAGTGTAGTTACTGCTGAAATGACACGTCCAGATTACGCAGTATCACTAAGAAACCAAAATCGGTCTTTTATCAATTATGGATATGGTGTTCCTCTTAATAATGCCCTTGATCAATATTTAACAAGTACTTAAAAAGTTAAAGTTAAAGTTAAACTTATTTTTAATTCGTTAGATTTATCAAAAAATTACATTGTATAATCATAAAATGGATAATTATTTAGTTAATTTTTATAATTTAGACAATGTTATTCTTTCAAAACCTAAAAAATACAATGAATATTATGTATCAAAGATAAAATATCGCTCAATGTGTGAAGGAGCACAAGAAGAAGAAATAGATGATCTTGTAGTACAATTTCCTAAAATGTTACTTTCAGAAGATGCTGAAGAAAATGGTATTTCTGTAGAATTTATGAATACTAAGGGTTATAATAAAGAAATCTATAATTTTCTAAGTGTTCTTGATGTATTTATTACAGAACAAGTAAGTAAAAAGTCAGAAGAATGGTTTGGTAAAGAAATTCCACTAAAATCAATTAAGAAAATGTATAATTCATTTATTAAAGCACCTAAATCAAGTGAAAGTAAATGTACACTCAATTTTGGATTTAAATTTAATAAAACAGAAAACAAAACAGTTTTTTTAGATCGTAAAGATAATGAAATTGATATTTCACAATTCAAACAAAATGAAATAGTTGAATGTATTGCTCATTTTAAATATATTTTCTTTTCTAAAGATACCTGTTTTTGTGTATGGGAACTTATTTCAACTAAAATACATAAGAAAATTCAAAAAGTTCCTAAGTTTGGATTTGTAGATGACCCAGATGATAAAGTAGTTAAGGTTGAATCAGATGATGAAAATGAAGAAATTAAATTAACTAATTTTTTTTAAAAAGTTAATTTAATTAATGTTTTTTAATTTTTTAATTAATTAAAAAAAATTAAAAAACGTTTTTATTTTAGAAATAAAATAATAGATAATATTATACAATAAAATAAATGGCACTTGGTGATAATTTTGGACCACTTATTTTCACAATATCTGCTGTTCTTCTAGCAATGTCAACTTTTAATGTATTTAGCAAACGTGAAAACTTCGGTGCAGTTGAAGGTTCAAATCCTGCCGATGTCAACACTGTTAATCGTTACAGTTCTGGACCATCACTCAGTTCCGCGTATGATCTTGAAAACTACCAAGATTCCCTTGTCATGAATATTGGTACATCTGTTGAAGATATTAACAAGTCTGGTGCTCGTTATTATCTCAATCTTCAAAATTATCTTAACCCAAGCATTGATAATCTTGAACTTGCCCAAAATATTTCCTCAAGACCCATTCAAGCAGGTGTCCCACTTCCAGGTGCATCCAGTTTCTACAAGAACAGTCTTGGAGATGGATACACTGATAATCTTGGACACCTTGGAAATAGTGCATACCCACCTGTTGCATATGTAAATGATCGTGCTGCTCAACTCAGTCAATGTGCTAAGGATCTCCCCATGTTTGCAGCAAGTTCTCTTCTTCCCAAACCATCCGTGAATGCTGATAACAATGGTCTTTCTCAAAGTGCTGCTCGTGCTCTTGCTGCTTTCACAGCACTTTCACCTGCTGAACAAATTGGAGCAATTACAAGCAACAACAGTCCTTACTCCAAGACCAGTGATTTCCGTGCTCTTGACCAAATCTCTGTTTACAATATGCAAACACCTATGTTTGGTGCTTCACCTGCTCTCTACATTTCACCATCATTCGGACAAGTGCAATCATCATCCGATGTTGCTGGTCCAAGTGGTCTCGTAATGAATTAAATTACAAATTAAAAAATAAATTAAAAATAAAAGTTGTAAGGTAACTAAATTTATCAAATTTAATTTAAAAGTAATTAAATTTGAATAATTTTAAATAATTTTAAAAAGTTAATTTAAGGAATTAATAAAATTAAATAATAAAAGTTAATATTAAAAGTTAATATTAAATTATGGATTCTGAACAAACTTTAACTCAACAAAATTTACTTGAAGTTACTGAAAAAGTTAAGGAATATGCTGAACTTCAAAAAACAATTAAAATTACACAAGAAAAATTAAAAGTTTTAAATAAGAAAAAGAAAGAATTATATAAGGAAGTTGCACCAAAACTTAAAACAACTAATATTACAAAATGTAATTTACCTTTTGGTACATTAAAAGTTGTTAAAACAAAACGTAAGATTATGCCAAGTAAAGTAACAATGAAAGATAAATATATTTCTTTCTTTAATTCATCATTTGATGAACATTTTGTTGGTTTATCTGCTGAAGAAAAAGCAGATATGATGTATCGATATATTTATATTGATAATATTGAATACAAAGAAGAAAGTAATATTACAATGACTTATTCAAAAGATTTTAAAGATTCTTTTAAACAATTAAGTCTTTAAAAATAAAATATTTATTTAAGTTATAATTATCAAATGGTTGTTAAAAAATTAAATTCATTCGGTTATAAATTTGGTCTTGAACAAAAGAAAACAGTTATGATAATACTTCCTATAAGTATCTTATCTATTATATTTTTCTTTTATATATACAAACGTATAAAAAGTAAAAAAACACCTACGGCAGCACCTAAAAAGACACCTAAAAAGACACCCAAACAAACACCCAAAGCACCACCTAAAGCACCACCTAAAGTAGCACCTAAAGTAGCACCTGCTAAAAAGTAATTAAATTTAATTAAATTTAATTCAATTCATTTAAAGAATACTTATAATTTAATTATTAATAAATTTAATTAAATTATGGATATTCTAAATGATTATTATCCATTAAATGGCAATAATCCAAAAAATGATGATCTATCTGATTCTGAAATATCAGAAAACAATGAACATATTTTAAGATTACAAACACTGAATGAAAATAGACTTAACAAAAAACGAAGAAAAGAATATTCAATAGATGAATGGTGTTCTATTCATTCAGATGATCTTTGGTATATGTGGGGAATCATATCAGAATTTAAAAAAACTAGTTATATTTTAGATAAAATGGACTATACTTCTTTTTGTGACATGTGTTATCAAAATTCTAGTAAAGAATCATAAAAACATGTACTAGTTTACATACTTTATTTTTAAATAATTAAAATTAAAATTACTTAAAAATAAAAACATTATAATAATAAAAGGAGTGTATAAAAAAAGTTTAAAAATGAATAATTATGAAGAAATAGTAGGTACTAAGACAGGATATGAAAATAGTACTGAAGCAGAACTTCACGGTTATCTTTATTCATTTGAAAATAAATGGGTTTTAAAAAATAATAAAAATATAAATTATATAGTAACAAAGGCACTTGATAATTTTGGTTTGAATGAAAATTATTCATATGAACAATTAGTTAATAATTATACAAAGTGTAGTTATAATATTGTTTATTTATCTGGTGAATTTCGTAAAATATTGGATGATGATGAATTTCAGGAAATTGAAATAAAAATCAATAAAATTACTGAATCTATTGATTATTGTTGTAAAATGCTTAAGTTTGGTTGTTTATTAGTAAACAGTCATTCTGATGAAAATATTGAAATTAAAGATGATCTTGGACATCTTCGTTTTATGCAACCTAATATTGAAACAAATAGTCCTTTTCAAAATTTATTACTTTATATTCTAGATTCTATTTACATGTGTGGATATCAGAGATATGGAGAATCACTTTATGAAAAAATTAATTACAATGAACATTTTACTCATGCTTGGAAAGAAAAAATGAGTATTAGAAAATTTATTTATGAACAAACTCAATATTGTCAAGCATATGAACAGTGGCATAATTTAACAAGTAACTCTGGAAATATCAAAAATTGTACTGAATTCTTAGAAAATTGTAAAGATCCTCGTATTCGTGATCTTATTAAAGATCGTCATGTATTTGCTTTTACAAATGGTATTTATAATTGTAAAGAAGAAGTTATGATCGATAATGTAAAAATGTATACTGATCATTTTTATGAATATGGATCTGATATTACTAAAAGTTTAGATAAAGATATTGTTGCAAGTAAATTTTTTAATATGTCTTTTAATAACTATGAAAATATAGATGATTGGTATGATATTCCTACACCAGTTTTTCAAAGTATTTTTGATTATCAAGATTTTGATGAAGAAGTTTCTCGTTGGTTATATGTTTTTATGGGAAGACTTATGTTTGATCTAGGTGAACTTGATAACTGGCAAGTTGCTTTATTTTTAGAAGGTGTTGCTGGTTCTGGTAAATCTACTATTACTAAACTTGTTAAAAAATTTTATGAAACATGTGATGTAGGTGTACTTTCAAATAATATTGAAAAGACTTTTGGACTGGGATCTCTAAAAGATAAACTCTTATTCTTAGCACCTGAAATTAAATCCGATCTTCGTCTAGAACAATCTGAGTTTCAGTTACTTATTGAAGGTGGTGATATGCAACTTCCTATTAAACATAAAGAATCTCATTATATTGAATGGAAAATTCCTGGTCTGTTTGCAGGTAATGAACCACCTGATTATACTGATAATTCAGGATCTATCAGTCGTCGGTTGGTTGTTGCAAAGTTTCATAAAAAAGTTAATAATAAAGATTCTGATATGGATCGTAAACTTAATGAAGAACTTCCTTCAATTATGAAAAAATCTGCTTGTGCTTATCTTTCAGCAGTAAATAAATACCGTGGTCAAGATTTCTGGACATCTCTTCCAAAATACTTTCGCGATACACAACAAGATATGGCACAGAATACTCATGCGTTAGAACATTTTATTTCTTCTGGAAAAGTTGCTATGGGTGAAAGTTTATATGTTCGTGAAAAGACATTTGTTCAAGCATTTAATGAACATTGTAAGGAATGTAATTTAGAACGTCATAAATTTACAACTGATTATTATCTTGGTGTGTTTGGTAATTATCAGTTAAGTATTAAAAAGAATTTAAAAATGAAATATCCAAATACACCAAATGGTAGAACATACCAGGGTTCATTTATTTTTGGAATTGATTTAATTAATGAAACTGAAAATGAAAATAATGAAGACGAATTCTAAATTTTAATTTTAAATATTAAAAAATTTAAATAATTGTATAATTTACAATACAATTACCTTTATTTTAAAATGTCAAAAGAAATTGCTGTTAATAATATTTTAAAAGATTATAAATTAGGTAGTGTAGAAAACTTAAACCCTTGGTGTCAAAAACCAAATAGATATTTAAAAGAAGGAGAATACTGTACTCTTAATAAAAAATTTCAGAGTGATTGTACAACAACAATAGGTAAAAGTACTAATAAAGAAAGAATTATTTATGATAAAGGAACCATTTTTAGAAATTTTGGTGGAAATATTAAAATAGAACCAATATCTAGTAACTCATCAAAATCTTCATTTGGTTCAATGAGTAGTTCTTATATGTGTTGTATTCTTTTTATTGTTATTATTATCTTTTTTATTATACTTAAAAAGAAGAAGAATGTAAGTGCACCTGTAGCAGTTACACAAGCAGTAAAAGCAGCATTTGGTATTAGAAGATAATAAATAATTAAAATTAAAAATAATTAAAATTAAAAATAAAATTAAATAAAATATTTGTTTAATTTATAATAATTAAAAATGTCATTTACAAAATCAACATTTGGAATAAAAGGTTGTTTATCTAATCCAAATATGGATAATGGAAAATCATCAGGTGGATGTTCACTTGAAACACGAAAAGATTCAATGGGATATGTTAAACAAGGTGGTTGTCAAAATTCTTCAACAGGTGGTCCAGGTTATGTTAATGCAAGTGGATGGCCAAATTGTTGTATAGATAATCCACCAGAAGAATGTATTACAAAATCAAATAATTCTTCTTCACCACCACCACCACCACCTGGTAATCGTGGTATAACAGATTGTTCTAAAGGTATATATGCAAATGATAATGATAAACAAATGTGTGAAAAAACAGCAACATTACAATCAACTTATGCAACACCTCCAACTATTTTTAATACAACTACAAAAAGTAATTCAACTGGTTATGTAGATTATGGAACTTATAATCCTAACCCAACACCTATAATACCTCCACCACCACCAACAACAAAAAAGGAACAAGTTAATTATTCTAACTGGTGGAATAGATTATTTGGTAAATCTTCATTTGGTTCAATGAGTAGTTCTTATATGTTATGTATTCTTTTTATTGTTATTATTATTTTTCTTATTGTGGCTAAAAAGAAGAAAAATGTAAGTGCACCAGTAGCAGTTACAGAAGCAGTAAAAGCAGCATTTGGAATTAAAAATCTTAAATTTACATTTGGTAAAAGTAGATTTTAAAATTAATTAATTTTTAATTTAAATAATAATATTTAAATAATAATATTTATATAAATTAATAATTAATGAATAAAACACCACAAGAGTCATTTATAGTAAGTAATAGAAAATTTACAGATAATGATACATCTGAGATTGTTGATAAATATATAGATGAAATATGTTCAGATCCTGAATTTTTATGTAAAAATGTAGAATTATGTGGAAATAATACATCTATTTATACAAATGTAAAAAATGTTCAAGATATTTGTAAAGAAATTAAAGAAGCAAATGTATGTGATAATGATATTAAAGAATGTATAGTTTTAGCAAATAATAGTTTTGATCAAACACAAAAATACGTGAGTACATCTTTTATAAATATTATTATACCAATACCTAATGCAATAGATAAAGATGGAAATCAAAAATTTTTAAGACTTCCACCATTATCTGGTAGTAAGAAACCTAACTCACCAGAAGTATGTAATGTTTGTGCATGTATGGATCGTTTTGCACGAAGTCCTGGTTCAGGATTTAATGATTATACATCTCCTGGACAAAATGCATGTGTTTATGCAGATGATTTTGAATATTATTATTATCCATTATATGTTCAAAAAATTAGAGATAATTTAAAAAATGCACCACCAGTTATTATAGGTGGAAAATATAATGTTGTTAATAGTAATATAATATATGCAAATACAGAAGATGATTTAACAATATCAAATTTATATACTAATTTAATAAAAAATGGAATATCAGAAAATCTTACTAAAAAATTTATTTTAGATGTTCTTTATAAAAATAATAAACAATCTATTAAAGAATTAAATGTTTATTTATTAAATAAGGAAGATAATAAAAAATTAGTAAATTCTCAATTAAATTCTTATAAAAATATAAATTTTTTTTATATTCTATTCATTATTGTTTTAATAATTCTTCTTATTAACTTAAAAAAATAAGTTAAAATCGTTTAAAAAAATAAATTAAAGTAATATTATAAATTAAAATAAAGTAAATGACAACTAAATATGTACCACCCCCTATGAAAACAACTTCAATAAAAATGCCAGATACTGAAACTATTAAAAAAGGAACTTCAGCTGTTACTAAATGGATACCTTTTATTTGTGCAGGTGCTGCTGTAGGTGTTAGTATTCTAGCACTTAAGGAACTTAAAAAATTTAAATTAGATATGATTGCTGTTAAAAATGAACAACAAATGCATGTTAATAAAACAACAACAACTGATCCTGCTTTATCTAAAAAGATGGAACAACTTGAAGATCAACTTAAACGTATAAATGATTTTATTGTAAATAATAATCCAAAAAACCCAAAGATTATACGCAATGCTCTAAAAACTGAAATACCTAAAGAAGTTAAAATCATAAATGAAGAACACGTTGAACCTGAAGAAAATGTAGAATATGAAGAAGTTGAAGTTACTGATGATGATGAAGAATCTTAATTTTAATTTTTAATCTTAATTTTTAATCTTAATCTTAATTTTAATCTTAATCTTAATTTTAATCTTAATTAATTTTAATTAATTTTTAGTTTAATTTTATTTAAATTTTTTATTTAAAAAATAAAATAAAACATTTAAATATACAATGAATCCATTACAAAATTATAATTATGTTCCTACTACTGTAAATGGAAATCAATTTGTTAGTTTCAGACAACCTGGTGCTTACATGACTGATTTTCAAAATAGTAGCGATCTTTATGCTTATTTTGTAAATAATGCATCTCAATCAGGTGTGACAACTGGACATCAACTGAGACAATATCTTCAAGATAATGGAAATGCTATTTCAAATAGTCTTCTAAATAATACAGCAACTCAATTTATTAATATGGAAGTTCAAGGATCACCTAATACATGTACCGGTGCTGAACAAGGTGTTATTTACAGTGGTGGAAAACCTCTTATTGATACACAAGGAAATCAACAAATGTTTCCTGCACAATGTGGTTCTGGAACTTCTTGTATGATGGTATGGAATGATACACCACTACCACAACAAGGACCTCATTGCCAAGTTCCACCAAAGGGTTATTATTCTCCATATACTCTTCTTAATTAAAATTTAAATTATCTTTTAAATTAAAAATAAAATGTAAATTATTATTAACAATAACTATTTATATTTTATAATGTTTCCAATCATACTCATTGCAATTGTATTAATTGCTGTTTATATGTTATACAGTAAAAAGAATATTTCAGTTTCAACACCATCTTCTTATTCTTCAAAATCAGTTGTTATTTCATCTAATATTAGTTCTTCAAGTGAATCTTCAAGTGAATCTTCAAACAATGTTTCAAGTGAATCTTCTTCAACTAATAATTATAACGTACCTATTTCTGGTCCTGTTTATGCACCATCAAGTTCTACATCACCTTCATCAGGACCAGTGCCTTCTACACCAGCACCTTTAAATGAAATTTATTCACCAAAGAGTTCACCTGTTTTTGCACCATTAAGTTCACCTCTTTTTTCACCATTAAGTTCACCTCTTTTTTCACCATTAAGTTCACCTCTTTTTTCACCATTAAGTTCACCCCTTGTTTCACCAATAAGTTCACCCCTTGTTTCACCAATAAGTTCTCCTCAACAAAATAAAGTTAAATTCGATGTACCTTATATTACAAATAATATAATTAATTGGATTAATCAACAAAATTATCCATCCGATTATATACAACAACAATTAAAATTATCTGAAATGAAAACTGGAATTAAATATTCAAATATGTATAATTTAATTACTGATAATCTAAATGATATAAATAAAGCAATTGATACAACTCCTCTTACTGTAGAAGTAATTATGGGTACAGTTCCTCCAGAACTTAATATAGATAAAACATTAAGTATTAATGATCAATTTATTAACATATTAAAGATTGGTTATACAAAAGGATATGAACATTATAGTAAGATAAAGTCTACAGTTAATGTTGAACCTAATAGTTCTCCTCTTTTTGTAGAAGCAAATATAAATAATAGTCCAATGTTTTCTCCAAGAATTGCTCCTAAAAGTTCACCTGTTTTTTCACCAAAGAGTATAAATACACTAGATGTAAGTTATATAACAAATACATTAAAAACTTGGTATAATCAAAGAAAATTTTCAGAAGATTTTAATAAAATGTTAGTTAATTTGTATACTAATGCTGGTAAAAATTCAAAATATACTACAATGAGTGAAATTATAACAAATGATTATCCAAAAATGATTAATGATGAATATGGTAAATTAACAGATAAACAAATTACTGAAAATATTAAAAGTACTGTAAAATCACCAAATCAAATAATAGATCTTGGAAATTACTTAGTAAATGAAAATCAATCAGTATCTAATCAAATATTATCATTTTTAGAAGTACTTATTGATAATATGTATATTAATTATGTCAAACAAACTAAAAAAATAATAAATGCAGAAACTAAAGTATCACCTGCTGTTTCACCTAAAGTAGCACCTGCTGTTTCACCTAAAGTGTCACCTAAAGTGTCACCCGCTGTTTCACCTAAAGTTTCACCTGCTGTTGCACTTATTTCTTTAAAAGTTGTTAATAAATCTAGTTCGGATGTAAAAATAAGTTATTCATATTTAAATAGGACTTATGATATTACTGTCCCAAAGAATTCTACACATACATATAATAATATTCCCTCAAATGCTATGTTATCAATACTTCAAAATTTATATACTAAACTTTCAGGATTTAAAACAGGTGATGTTTTAACTATTCCTGCAAAGAATTCATATTTACTTACACTAAATGATAAGTTAGGTCAACTAATAACACTCCCCACAAGTGGTGGTAAACCCCAACAACCATATTATCAATTTTAAACAGTTTTCTTTTTTCTTTTACCATCTGAATCTGTTTTAGTAACAGTTATAATACTTTTTTTAATTTTAGTTGTTTCTTCTTGTGGAGAATCATGCTTAGGATTATAATGAAGTTTATGATGTTGCCACAAAGCAGGTGATCCAATTTTAAATTGACGACCAACTTTTGCTTTATACCAAAAAACAACATCTTCAATTTTATTTGATGTTGAACGAACATTAAGAACTAAACATTCATAATTTTCAGTACACTGAATAAGTACTTGATTGAATGTTTCAAAATCAGGAAAAATTCCAAAAAAATGTTTATGTAATTTTTGTTTATTTTCTAAAATATTTTCACGTAATACAAAAATATAATCACACTGTCCTCTAAGTGATGGTGGAAGATCCATACAGTACTGTATAGTTAACATAAAAAATATACGATAATGTCTTCCATTCATAAAAACACAACGCATATCACGATCACGTGTCCATTTATTATCAAACATACAATCATCTAATAGCATAAAAACACTATGACTTGGATCTTTAAAATCTTCTTTTTGTGCCGGTGTCATTTTTTTAACAACTTTTTGTTGATTTGTAATTACCTTTTTAATAACTTCAGGTTCATATTGTCCATAAATAAATGAATCAGGTACATAATCTTTATAGTGTTCATTTGATTCTTCAGTTCCACTCATAACAACTCCTACAGGTATTTTACGTTGATGATAAAGTATATCTGTTACTAACTGACTTTTACCAGTTCCACGTCTTCCTATAAATACACAAACACGGCATGGATCTATACTTGTTGGATCAAATTTTCTTATTTTAATATCCATTAATAATAATTGTTAATTTTAAATTTTCTTTAAAATTAATACTTATTTTATGTAAATCATTTGTACGAATTTAAACATTTTTAAACATTTTTAAAAGTTCATCTTTTTAATAAGTTTAAGATGTTTCTTTAATTTTTTTCCAAATGCTGCTGCTGCTTTTGTAACAGGTGCTACTGCTGCTGCAGGTGCTTGTATTATTGTTTCTTTTGTACTACTACTACCTCCACCACCTCCGCAGCAAATTAAACAACAACATATAAGAGTTATACAAGGGCATAGTGTCATTAGTATTGCTGCAAATATACCACCTCCTAATAGATTAGTTAATGAATCTATAATACCTATCTGTTTACTAGATTGTGCTGCTTCAGATTCTGCTTCCATTCTATTTGCAATTTCAGTTGCTTGTGAATTTTCTGTTAATGATTTTGCTATTAAACTAACAATCTGTTTACTAACATTTGATTGACTCATTTCTATTTTACCTCCAGCAGTACAATCTATATCTTCTAAATATAGTTCTGCATTATTTAATTGACTAACATATCCTGATACAGAATTTATAGTACTACTTGTTATATTTGTTGTTACATAATTTGAAATTGCTTGGTCAATACTTTGATTTGTATCTTGAATATTTAATCCAAATGCTAATGCACCTTGTGTAGATTCTGATTCATTTTTTACTTTAGATTGAAGAGCACTTGTAAGTTGTGATCTTAATTTATTTAAATTTGTAACTGTTGAACTTACTTTAATCTCTTGATTTGAATTATTAACTTGAGTGATAAGTATATCACATCCTTTTGTTCCTTTAGCTGTAACTTTATATGAATTAAACTGTTTAGTAATAGCATTACCACTTGTTTTTGTATCCGTTGTTACATTTGTAACTGCTGAATTTATAACACTTAAAGTTTGTTTAACAGACTGGGATTGAGAATTTCCCATTATAATTAATTATAATAATTATAATTATTTTATTTAAATTAAAATTTAAAATTAAAATAAAATAATATTATAAATAAAATGTCTACTTTACCATCTTCTTTATATACTAGTATTAAACCAACCTATACAATACCTACCACTTATAATGGTTATGATAAACGTGTAAAAATTACTAATAAACAACCAGTAAAATGTCAAGTTATAAGTACTAATGGTGATCGTCCTTCAGTTGTATTAAACCAAAATGAAAGTGTTTTAGTACAAAATGTTTCCAATACTGAAAGATTAAGATTATCACAGGGTGGAGGAAGAAAAACTACTTATATAGGTGGTAATGCAATAAATGATTATAGTGTAATTGATATAACAGAGTATAATAAAACTAATGATTTTATTTACAAAATTTTAGTAATGGGGCAACCACCACCTCCACCTCCACCTTCACTACCACCTCCTCCACCACCACCACCTCCACCTGCTTATACTATTACAAGTATTTGTGTAAATGGTGCTGATAATGCTTGGGTCACATTATATGACAATACTTTATGGTCTATAAGAGATATATCAAATGCTAATAGCGTTTGGATTAATATTCCAGGTGGTTATAAACAAATTTCATGTTGTGTTCGAAATACTAATTATATAGCAGCTATTGGTCTGGATGATCAAATAAGATATGCAAATACTAATGTATTAACTAGTCCAAATTGGACACTTGTTGGTGGTGGAAAATTCAAATATGTAGAAATATGTGATAGTACTGAGAACATGTATGCTATAAATATGGAAGGTAAAATTTGTTTTACAACTGATTTTAGAACTGCACCATTACTTCCTTTTTTTGCAACAGGATATGATCCAGGTGCTATAAGTATATCAGCACATGCTATTGGAGACTATGGTTATATTGCTATTGTAAATGGTGAGGGTAGTGTATTATGGGCAAATGTTTGGGATAACCCAAAACCAACATGGAATATGGTTCATTATTCAAAGATGGCTTCAACAAAACCTCCAAGTGCTTTATTACAAAAATCAGGTTATGTGCAATATGTAAGATGGGATGGAAAAATTGTTTTATCAACAGGTAATGTAACAATAGGTCAAAATGATATTGTATTAAATGGATCAGAATGGGATGTAAAACTAATTGCAAGTGCATGGGGTGATAATTTAATAACTGTACATAATAACAACAAAATATATTATTCACCAACATGTAATAAAGATTCTACTTTTACACTACGTATGAATGGATTTCCAAATTCAAAAACATATCCTAATAAATACTATGGAAATAGTACTCCTGTAACAGGAAGTCCACGTGTAATAACACTTAATGGACAAATACCTGTATTAAATTGGAGATCTGATATTGAATATCATTATAATGGATGTGGAAATAGTTCAAATTGTAATAATTGGATGCCAATACGTGATCATTGGTCTTATGATAATAATGGAATGCCAATTGAAGTAGATCCATTTAAAAAAATATCATGGGGTGAAACTATGTGGCGTGGATGTGGTATAGCATGGGAAAAACAAGCATGGTGTTGGGTACCTGCTGATTTTATTACACATGTATTTGGTCAAGATAATACTGTTATACAACAAACAATACCTGCAGGTAAAACACAATACACTACACCAACTGCATTAGATCTTCAAATAACTCCATTTAATAAAGTATTATCAGAACCTTATGGAAATACTGCTCAATGGGGTGGTATAACTCCATCACAAAAAACACCTACATTTTCAAGTATTTCTTTTAATTTACCAGATCCTTTACAACCAGTTGATATTGATTCAGTTATACCTTTAATATTACTTGGTTATGCATCAGCAGATTATGGAAAAGGAAAACCAGGTGTAGTTACACATGGATCAGTTATTAATTCAACTGATTTAAATAAATATATAGGTGATTATTTATTTACGAATGTTAATGGAAAACCAAGAATATCAAAAACAACAGGTGTTTATACTAATATACCACAAATAATTAGTATATGGAAATCTATGACATCAACGGGTGGTTTATATGATACACGTGCATTAAGTTATTGTTCAGGTAATAATTTACCACAAGAATTTTGTAGTACTTGGTGTTCTGGTCCAGGTGCTTCATCAAAAATGTTTTGTGATGATAATTTAACTTCTTGGTGTAGATTAGGACCTGATGGTAAACCTTATTCAAATGTAGATAATATGGTTAAAAAAGGAAGTACCGATGCCCAAATTAAAGCAATATTTCCAAATAGTAAAAATCCTATATGTAATGCTTTTATGCCTCAAAGTTATTATATAGCAAGTGATTATCTTAAAATAGGTAATACTGAATCAGCAAAACAAATATTTGATTTAACAGTACAATCAAATGCATATAAATTTAATGAATGTACTAATATAGGTGCCCAAGCAACTGTTAGAACAAGAGCATATTATAATACTGGAAATTTTAATTGTCCACCTGTATCTGTATGTTTTAATAAAGCAGAAATATATAATTATGGACAAATGATTGATTCACCAGTAAAAGTAGTACAATCAAATAATTGTCCACAAAATATTGGTACTGGTTCACAACCACCACCAACAGTACCACCTGCAACTGTTACTAATATTAATAATATACCTAAAGGTACTGGTGTTAGTGTTGGTCAAGCACAAACAGGTGGAGGACCAAGTATAACTACAGTTACTCCTAAAACTTTAACTCCTTATAACTATAAACCACCTCCTAAACCAGCACCTAAACCAGCACCTAAACCAGCACCAAGTTCAAATAAAACAACTGTTATTATAATAAGTATAATTGTTTTAATAATTATGATGTTAGTAATGTTTATGGTTTTAAAAAAAAAGAAATAAATTAACTTTTAAGTTTTTAACTATGATGTTTTAATTAAAAAATTAATTTACTTTTTTTAATAATTTTTATGCTTTATTCTTTTCACCCCATGCTTTAGTTGCATCAGTAAAACGTTGTGTATGAGGTTTATCAGGATTTTTCTTCTTATCATCTGACATAAATTTACCCATAAAAATGTTATATTCAGATGGTTTACGTGGTTTCTTTTCTTTAGCAGGTTTTATTTTACCAAATGATGCAAGTTGAGTTTCAAGTTCACTAACACGTTTTTCAAGATCTGCGGTCATTGTTTATTGTTACTTTTTACTTTATTTATATTAATTTTCCGAATTAACGTTTAGTTTCTTTAATAATTTGACGAGTTCGTTTTAAAAGTGCTTTTCCTTCTTTTGAAGATCCACCAACGGGTATAAATCCATCCATACCAAGTTCTTTCTTTGCCTTTTTAACTGCTTTTGCCCATTTTTTAATAAAAGAATTCTTCTTTTTACCTTGTTTTTGTTGTTTTATACTTTTGTAACGATAATTTCCATATCCATCATTTACACGTTTAATTTGTTTTTTAGAAAGACCTCCTTTAGTAAATCTTGCAGTTCCATGGAACACTTCTGCTTTAGAACCGTAGTAAGGTGTCTTCTCTGAAGACTTGTTATAAGGTGTTAAAGAAGGCATTATTTGTTATAATGTTATATTGTTTATATTATACGTTATTTTATTTTTAGAAAAATAAAAATTAAAATTAATAATAAACATTATGGCAGAAAATAAAACAAAATCCATGAACAAACCCAAACCCAAACCAAAACCAAAAGTAAAAGAGAAAGGTAAAGAAAAAGAATCAAAACCTAAAACTAAACCAAAATCAAAGAAAACAACACGTAAATCAGGTGGTGGTATAACATTGATACAAGAGGTAAGTGAAAATAATATTGATGAAAATTATGAAAGAAATTTAAACACACTTATAAAAAAAATGAAAGATCAAGATTTAATAAATAATGATGGAATACGTTTTGGTTGGAATAATTCTTCTCCAACATAAATTAATTAAATTTTTAAAAATAATCATAAATAAAATAAAAGTTTAAATTAATAATAAATATTAATGGTTGAACAAAAAGAATTAAATCAATATTATACGGATGTATCTCAAGATGGAGTTGTAGTTCCTTCAAAATATTTTAAAAAAGAAGTTTATAATAACTTTGAAGATAAATATAAAATTAATGATTTTAAAAACTATAAAAATAAAGAATACTATACATGGATAAATAAATCTTTTCATAAATATTCCTTCCCACCTGATTATTCTTTACAATCATTTGATACAATTTGTAATTCAGTTGATTATTCATTAAAACCGCAACAAAAGTTTGCAGGTCGTATTTTCAATACTTTAGTTGATAATAAAGGAATGCTTGTTTATCATGGATTAGGATCTGGTAAAACACAAACAAGTATAGTTATAGGAGAAGCATTTAAATTTAGAAATGTAAAAGGTAATAAAATAATACAAGGACGTACAGATTCAGTTGTTCTTATTGTTGTACCTGCTGCTTTAATTGAACAATATTATTCTGAAATATTAGGAAATATTGAATCTGGTGTAATTAAATCAGCATCTGGACAAATTGTAATAAATGGTGATCGTCAATTTTATCTTAATAAAAAATTAAGAAATGCAATTGATAAAAATAAAGAATCCATAAGTGACCTTCAAGAAAAAATAAGAAATAAAGAAGGAAATATTAATTTAATGAAAGAAGAAATATTAGAACTTCAATTTTTAAATAAAGGACTTTATGAACATGAACGAAAGAAAGTTAATACTGTTTATGAAATATTATCCCATGAAACTTTCTTAAATAGACTTTTTAAAATAAAAAATGGTCAATTTATAGAAGGTGAATATCTTAATTATTTAACTAAACCAAATGGTCTTCTTATAATTGATGAAGCACATGGATTAGTAAGTGCAATTGGTAGTAATTATCGTAAATTACTTTTAGGACTTCGTTATTATACAGATTCACAATTTAGAGTTGTTTTATTAACTGGATCACCTATATATGATAAACCATTTGAATTTGGTTTATTAATGAATCTATTAAGACCACGTATGCCTTTTCCAGATGGATTTGATAAATTCAATGAAGTTTTTGTTCAAGAAAATCAAATGATCAATAAAAATCTTTTTAAACAAATGTGTAGCGGTTATGTTTCTTATTTTAAAGGAGGTAATCCAGAAGCATATCCATACAAAAAAGTTATTATTATGAATCATCAAATGGATGCATATCAATATTCCGTTTATAAAAATGCTTTATTTAAAGAAATTGAACGAGATAAAAAGAATAAAGAAGAGTCTCGAGAAGAGTTTATAGTGCGTCTTACAACAACTGAAAGTAATACAGATGAAACAGCAACAAGTGTTTTTAATAATTCAAGACTTTTTTGTAATATAGCATTTCCAGGATTTGGTGGAGCAGATGATGATACAGATTTACAACTTTCTCATAAAGAAATAGTTGAACTGGGTAAATCTTTAACTGATCTAAAAAATTTAACAATTGGAGAATATTATGATATAGGTCTTAAGGAGTATCTAAAAAATAATCCACCAGGTAAGAAAACACGACAACAAATTATAGAACAAGGACTTCAGAAATTTAAACGAAAACTTAAAGGTGTAGATGAAGAAGATGTTATAAAAACAGTAAAACATTTTTCATCAAAATTTGCAAAAGTTGCGGAAATTATACAATTATCAGAAGGACCTGTTTTTGTTTATTCTAATTATGTTTTTTATGGAGTTGAAGCAATGGCAGCAGTTATGGAATCACTTGGTTATTTACCATACCCTAGAAAAGGATCAAGTGGTAGTTATTTTGTTTGGAAAGGTCAAGCAGACCCAGATGAAATAAAACGTGCTAATAAAGCATTTAATAGTCTTGCAAATAAAGATGGATCAGTTTTAAAAATTATGTTTGGAACACAATCTGTTATGGAAGGTGTTGATTTTAAAAGAGTTCGTCAAGTCCATGTTTTAGATCCTTGGTGGAATGATTCTAGAATGCAACAAGTAATTGCTCGTGCAATACGTCTTTGTAGTCATCGTGATCTTCCACCCAGTAAAAGAGTAGTTGATGTATTTATCCATCTTTCAACATTAGGAAGTGGTGAAACACTTTATGAGTTAAAAATAAAAAATGGTAATGAAATTGATAAAGTTTATTCAACCTTACAACCAGTTTATATTCAAGAACCAGATAAAGGTAAATGGATATTTAATCAAGCATATATGAAAGATGATCGTATTTATAATTCAAAAAAGACATTTAAAATAATACAAATAGTACCAGATTCAGTTAAGAAGGTAGCAGATCCAGAACTTACAAAGAAATTTGGAAAATGGAAACAATTAGATTCAATTTCAGTTGAACAATATATGTATAATCGTTCATTAAAAAAATTAAGTTTAAATAGACAATTTGAAATGGCAATTAAAGAAGTATCTTTAGATTGTGACATTAATAAAAATGGTAATATTATTCGTTTAGAAGAACATTATTTACCAGAAGGTGATCTTTTTAAATTAGAGTATCTTAATTATTCAACTGGTGAAGAATATCTTCCATTAGATGAAACTTATACAACATTACAAAATATTGTTGATAGAGGAGCACCAGTAATGGGAAAAGGTCTTATACAATTAAAAAAGAAAGGAAGTTCAGAAATTGTTGAATTTTTACCATCATTAATTATACCAGAAGACATTGATTGTTCTCAAGAACCTTATACATTTAATAATACTTTACCAGAAAGTATAATAAATTTAACAATAAATAATGAAATGATAAAATTTCTTAAAAAGATTTCATTACCAAATTTAAAACAATTTTTCTTCGATGTTGAATATGGAAACATTCAAACATCAGATCCATATTTAGTAAAAAAGATTAAAAAATTTAATAGCAAACAGGCAATGAAAGAACGTCAAGAAATAATTGATTCTTTACAACAAATTGGTTTTGGATTAGATACAGATGTATGGGATTTTTATACAACAGAAGAATTAAAGAAACTTGCATCTAAAATAATTAAAAAATAAAATTGTTAATTAAAAAAAAATAAATCTATTAAATAAAAGATAAATGCCTCGTCCTAGAAAAAATCCCGGTGATCCAATGGATTGCTCAAAAAGATCAACTAACCCATTTCAAACATACGTTAATCATGTTATTAAAAAACAACCTGAAAAAATTCAACTTTTACTTGCTAAAGCACTTCAAAATGATGACATATTAATGGATTTTAATGGTCAAGTTCATGCTAATGAGTGCGTTTTTAGTTACCCAGATAGTAATTGGTATTCAGTTTATCTTCTAAATGAAAATGGTGAAAAGTATTTTGGAGAAAAAGGTGCTCAAAAATTTTATTTCCAAATGGATTTTCAAATGAATAAAGATGATATTGTTGTAGATGCTTTTCCAACAAATGGAACATTTGATACACCTGATGAACTTATGGTAAATGGTGTTGAAATGAAAAACTGTGTTGTAAAGGAAAATGGAAAATGCGGAAATCCTGTATCAAAAAAGAAGAAAAAGAAATCAAGTGCCATTGCGGAAGGTCTTGAAGATTCTGATGAAGAAGACACTGAAACACCTGAAGCAGTTCTTGAAGGTCTAGCAAGTATTCCTTCTGTTGGTCCTGGTAAAACAAAGATGCCTCGTGATTACTTTGAAGGTCTTGGATCTAAATCTCTTATTATTGATTGGATGATTGCAAACATGAAACCAGGTGAAATATTTAAATGCATTCAAAGAGGTTCTCTATCTGCTGAAGATGTTCAACAAGCACAACAACTTCTAGGTGAAGGTGGTATTGGACCACAACCAGGACCTTCTGGTGTATCACAATCAGAAATAAATGCAATGATACAGTCATTTACACCTGGTGAAATTAATGCAATGGTTAAAATTGTTACTAAAGAAGAACTTGTTGCTGCTGTTTCTCGTAAAAAGGGAGATAATAAGAAAGAATCAATAGTAACACTTTGTAAACGTGCAGGTGTTAAAGGTTATAGTCTTAAACAAGGTAAGAAGGGTCTTTTAATAGTTGATAGTGATGGAGAACAAGTTGATAGTATTGATGAAGTATTAGATGAATGTGCTGCAAAAGAATCAGCACGTATTAATAAATTACTAAAACAACAAGGTATGGCAGAAGGAATGATACAACAACTTGTATCAAAAGAAGCACTTATTGATTATAAAGGAGGTGATGTACCTATACCATTCCTTCTTCGAAAGGCAGTTAAATATCATTTTCCACTTATTAAAGATTTTGAAAATCGTAGTGGAGAACTTTATGGTAAAATTCCCAGTGTTCGTGAAAATGGAACACTTTATTATTTTAAGATTGGTGATATATTAGGAGATGATCTTGCAAAACTTGATAAGAAAATGAAGGCAGGAACAGTTTCATTTGGTTTAAAACGTAAATTTTCATTTGGTATTTCAAAACGTAAACAAAGTAAACAAAAATCAATAAGAATACTTAAACGTGATCTTAGAAAAGTAAGTAAAAAGTAAGTTTAATTAAAATTAAAATTAAAATTAAAATAATTTTTAAATCTTCGTTAAAGTTAAATAATGTATTCTTTTACATTTCCTAAAAGAACAGAATACGAAGAAGAAAGAAATTATTTTTGGGAAAAATATTTTCAACCAAGTTTAATACATAGACGAAATTGGAAATATATATCTTATGATGAACAAAATAAAAAACAAAAATTTGATGTTATTTATTCTCCCAATGCACAATTAAATATGCGTGGAAGTATTAATGCAAATATTTATCATATAATTGAAGTTATTTCTGATAAAATCATAATGAACAAAAAACTTTTTGATATAAATAGTAAATATATTCCTAAAATGTTTTTTAATTTTGGTAATATCCATGAAATTCAAAATGCTTTAAAAAAGAATTTCTTTTATTTAAAAGGTGCAACTGGAAGTACATCAAAAAGTACATTTATAGTAAATGATTATTCAGAAATACAACCAATAATAATTGCCCATCCTGAAATAAAAGATTGGTTTTTATCTGAAAATATCAATTCTTTTCTTTATAAACGTATTGGTAGTTATCAACCAGGTGGTAGAGTATATAATGAAAAATATGGACATAAAGGTCGTATGAAGTTTTTCATACTTATAAAAATTGATAAAAAGTCAAAAGAAATTTATATGTATGATCAAAGTGTATTTGAAATAGCACCTGAAGAATTCCGTGGTGATTTAACAAGTCGTGATCAAAATATAATTATTGGAATGGGATCAGAAGAACTTCATGGATATCCTGAAGATTATGATACTGATCCAGATTATGGATTTTCACCTGTAGAAATTTTTGGTCAAGATTATTTTAAAGTTATTGTTCCTCAATTAAAGAAAATGACACACGATATATTTAAAGTATCTTATTTTGATTTATATTGTAAAAATGATAAGTATTATAATAAAGATTATAAAAGTTGTTTCCATTTTGGAACAGTTGATGTTATTATAACACCTGAATTACAATGTTATTTTTTAGAAATTAATACAAAACCTGTTATGGATCGTCCAAGTTATGAAAGTATAATTAATTATCCATCCATGATAGATTCAATTGTTCAAATTTGTATAGATCCATATTTTAAACCTTTAGTACCAAGTCCTCATAATAAAGGTTGGCATAAAATATCTTCAATTAAACGAACAGGAAAATATACATTTTATGTTTCACCAACATGGAAGTTTTCAAATGAAGTAAAAAGTTTTTTTAGTAAAAGAAGAGATTGGGAGAAAATCATTTATCCATTAAGTCTTCTTAAAAAATATCGTATTGATTATGTTGGTAAGGGAAGAAATATTGATAATTATGATCCAGTATTTTCAAAAGGAAAATTAATTAGTAAAATATTAACTTTAGATCATTATTTAGGTGATAAAAAGAATATGTATGATATACTTAGTAAAAATCGTAAAAGTTCTTCATTTTTACCTAAAACACTTACCTTTACATTAAATAATGAACATTGGCAAAATAAAATAAATAAACTTTCAACTAAAAAAACATGGATAATTAAACCTGCAATAGGATTACGTGGTCAAGATATTTTTATTTCTAATAATATTTTAGATATAGTTCAATTTATTAATGATCATTCAAATTATATAGAATGGGTAATTTCTGAATATATAAGTAATCCATATTTATTAAAAATACATGGAACATTTCCTTCAGGTGCAACTTATAATGATCAAATTGGTAGAAAAACACATATCCGAGTATATGTTCTAATAACAATAATAAATGAAAGATATCATATATTAATGTATGATCATCCTTTACTATTTGCTGCTGCAAAGGAATATAATGAAGATATAACAGACCGATTTGCACATTTAACCAATTTATATTTAGGAAGTAAATATTACAATTCACTTGGTTTTAATGGATCAATGGCATATCAAGATTTATCATTTTCATTAGTAGATACACTTAATAGTCTTTATGGAAAAACATTTTATAAGAGAAAGATATTACCTCAATTAAAAACAATGTTAAGTGTTATTCTAAAGAGTTCTAAAAATTATCTTCATTGCAGTGATAAATATATTAAGGGAAGTAAAGATTGTTTTCAGAATATAGCAATAGACATCATGCCTGATTCTAATTGGAAATTATATCTTTTAGAAATAAATGGAAAACCAGGAATGAATGCTCCATCTTATCATTGGGGTGGAAATCTTAAAGATTATACAGATTCTTTAATGGGGTCTTTACACTTTACAAAAAAGGGTAAAATTAAATTAAAAAATAAAAAAGAAGATTATAGTAAAAAAGGAAAATTTTTATTAATTAAATGATCCATGAACAAAAAAATATTCCTAGATTAGTTGATTTATCTAAATATCCATCTATGATTAAAAATAACAATTTAATTACAAAACCAAAAATAAAATGGTGGAGTATTAATAAAATTTTATTAGTTGGATTTTTATTATTTAGTATATTCTTTTTATGGAACTGTAAATATGGAATATTTAAAAGTCAAGAAGATATTTATTCAGTAATACCAATTACAACAAACTCAAAATAAATAATTTTAGTTTAATTCCGTTTATTTTTTATAATAAATTTAATTAATAATATTACAGAACAATGTCTGATAGTTCAGGTGAAGGTGGTACTAAAATTCAAAGAAGAAACGTTCAACAAATACCTGTGCAACAAATGAGTAACCAAATGCCTATTCAACAAATGAATGGTGGTGGTCCTGATCCCCGAATGATGCAACAACAAATGGGAGGTGGTCAACAAATGAGTAAAGAAGAAATGATGATGATGCAACAACGTCAACAAATGATGATGCAACAACAACAACAACAACAAATGCAACAAGTTCAACAACAACAAATGGCAAGTCATTATGCAATGGATAAACAAATTCCAAAAGGAATACTTAAAACTGGAAGTTATAATAAAGAGAATTTTAATTTTTCATTTAATAATGTAAATGTTAAAAACAGTATTATAGTTGTTGTTATATTTATTCTACTAAATTCAAGAATTATATGGAGAGCACTTTCTCGAATCCCCATGATGGGAACAGTTGAACCAAGTATTCTTGCACTTGTAGTAAATTCACTTATTGCAGGTATAGTTTTTTATTTTGTAACAACAAAGTTATCTAAATAACTTAAATAACAAAATTAAAAATAAAAGTTTATTTAAAGGATAGAATAAAATAAAAATTATAATTAAGTATAATGGAAACATTAACTTCAAAAGAAGAGTTATTAAAAGTAAAATTAATTGAATTTTATAAAGAACCAAAAAATTTAAATGTTTTACTTCCAATAATTTTACAACAAACTAAGATATCTCTTAGATCACTTGATTGGTTTGTTACTAATTATTGTAAAAAATACAATATTAATTATCTTCTTACTAAAAATGGAGAAACAAAAAACTATTTTCCATTTAAAAGTTATAAGTCACAACTAAAAGCATATTCAAAGAAATTTTGTGATCCTTTTTGTAGAAGAGAACGTGTTGTATTTGATTACCATAATAATGTTATTATAAATTTCAATCCTAATATAAAACTAGGTCATAAAGAGTATATAATTACAACAATTGGGCAATTAAACTTTTTCCGTTTTGCTATACAAGATAATATTATTGAATATGCAATGGAACATATTACAGACATTGAACATGATATGAATAGTACATTAAAAAAACGTGAAAATGAAAAAGAAACTAATTTTGTAAAATTAAGTAATATAAAGCGTAAAGAACTTAGTGTTCCAGGTAATAAGAGTGTTCATATAACATGTATTAGTGCAACTATTAAATTTGTCTAAAGGTTATTTATTTTTAAAAAAATAAAGTGATATTAAAAAATAAATTATTATAATACTAGATAGTAATTTATTATTTAATAAATTCGGTATGGGAAAATTTGATACACTTAGTCCTTTGAAGAAGTGGGTTGTGTCTAATAAATATTTTATAAAAACATCAGAAACAAAAGAAAAAAAAGCAGAAGCAACACATTTTTTATTGGATGGTGGTATTTGGAAGATACCTTTGGAACATTATCAAAATTTTTTACAATTATTAGCAAGTGATCTTAATAATGGTGAAAAACATTATATTTCAGAAAATAAAACACCTATATTCAAGTTTATTTGTGATTTAGATTTTTTTGAAGAATCTATTATTAGTATAACTCAAATTGAACATATTGTAAAAGTTATTCAAGATATTGTAAATGAATACTTTGGTGATCAACGTATTATTATTTGTGGTTCTGATTCTAAAAAAGTAACAAAGGATTCTATTGAACTTGTTAAATCTGGTTTTCATTTAGTATTTCCTAAATTATGGGTATCTGTTGAAACATCTAAAAAACTTCGTATTCTTTTTATTGAAAAACTAATTGAAACCTTTTCTGAACGTGAATCTTTTAATAAATGGGATGATGTTGTAGATCTCAGTGTTTATGAAGATAATGGATTACGTATGGTTGGTTGTCGTAAAATAGGAATCTGTAAGACATGCAAAAACAAAAAAGAAGCAAAATTAACTTGTGAGATGTGTGAAGGTGTAGGTAAGAAAGATGAGAATCGTATTTACAAACCAGTATCTGTATTACCAAAAAATGTAGAATACTTTAATTCAATTAAAAATGATTACTATGTTATGTTATTAGAGACAAGTATTTACAATTATGCAAATTTTGAAGAAACTAAATTAATTAAAGAACTTGTAGTTAATTTAAATTTAGTTTCAAAAAAATCAAGTAAAAAGAAAAGTGTTAGTAAAACAATTCATCTAAATGATATTGATAATAAAATTCAAAATTTTATTCATAAATATTATAAAGAACATTATTCTAAATGTAATGTAAAAAAAGTAACAAAGAATGATAATGATTACTATATTGAAATTGATGAAAATTTTTGTATGAATGTAAATAGAAATCATACATCATCAAATGTATACTTCCATATTAATTCTACTTGTATTCGTCAAAAGTGTTATTGTAAAAAGGAAACAACTGATGGACGTATAAATGGTATGTGTAAAGAATATGCTTCTAAAGAAATTCCATTAACACCTAGTTTTAAAAAAGCATTATTTGGAAATGAAATTATTACAAAGAAAAATAAAAGTTTAGTTAGTCTTAATGTTACTAAAAGTATGGATAAACAATCTTATTTAGAAAATTGTAAAAATATTTTACGTCAACTTAAAAATCAATTACTTTAATAATAATACATTTTTCCAAATTTTCCAACAGTAGCTAGTTTCTCTTCTAATTTTTTTTGTGCTTTATCTGCTTTTTCTTTTGTCTTTTCTGCTGCTTCTTGTACTTTATGTACTGCTTGATTTGATAGTCTTCCTGCAGCACCTGCAAGTGATGATCCTAAACTAAGTGGGTTAAATCCAAATCGTGTTCTTCTTTTTGGTTTACTTTTTTTCATTGATCGTAGCATACCCATTGCTTTTTTAAGACATTGTTTACGAAGTATTTCAGGTGATTTTCTTCCAATTTTTACTTTATAAACTTTACAAAGTTTATGGAGTTTACGAACTGATGCTGTATATTTTCTTTTACCAAAACTCATTTGTGGTTCTTTTGGTTTATTACATCCACAATCTCCAAAACGTGTTTTACGCCGACGACGTTTACCAAAACCCATACCTGCTGGTATTTTACCAAATTTATCACCTTGAGTAATATTTGATCCACATGAAGAACCAAAACGTGATTTTCTTTTAGATTTCATTTTACGACGAAGTTGTTTTTTAATAACTGAAAGTTTTTTTGGCACTCTTTTTTTACCTTTTTTAAGTGTTAGTTTAACATGATATTTCTTACAAAGAGTTCTAATTCTCTTTGTTGGTTTTTTAATCTTTTTTACTTTTTTTACTAAACGAACCATTTATTATAATTATTACAATTATTTTTATTTTTAATAAAATTAAAAAGTTAATTTAAAAATAAAAATAAATTAAAAATAACATTTAAAATAACATTTAAAATAACATTTAAAAATAAAATGAATAATAACTTTGTAAATGGAATTTATGAAAATAAAAATATCCATGATCCTAAAAATTACATTTATAATCCTGATTACAATCCACAAACATATGAAATAGAACAAGCATTTAAGAGATTACATCATTTAGGTGTTGATGTTTCAGATTTACACCAAGATTATAATAAAATTCCTTTAGAAAATATTGATTTAACAGCAATAGAAAAAGAATTACCTAAAAAATCAAAAGTAGTAAGTAAACATAATATTATAATAGATTCAAGACAACGTGATTACAGTATTTATCCAACTCCTAGTAATTACCTTGTAGATTTATCAGAACCTCATAGATTTGTTGAACGTATTGAGTTAGTTGCAGCAATGCTTCCTAAAACGGAATATAATATTAATTCTGAAAATAATCTAATGGTAGTTACAATAGATAATGTTACAGAGCAACTTTATTTAACACCTGGGCAATATCTTATAGGTTCAAATATTTATGGAAATGTAAATTATCAGGCAAATGGAACAGCAGTTTTTACAGGTCTTATGGCAGAAGTTCAACGTGCATTAAATACTCATACAAATTCTGGAAATGATTTTAATGTTTTTTTAGCAACAACACCTGCTTCAATGGGTGGAACAGGATCAAATAGTGCTATTTTAAATAGAATTGCAATAACAAATTCTTCAGTTTCTTTTTCAATTGATTTTACAAATGGAACATATTTAGCAGGAAGTCCATTTCGTGTATTAGGATTTAAAAAAGAAAATGTTACTTCTGTAACAACAAATGTTATTTATGGATCAGACAACCTTGGAACATGTACACAAACAAATTTAAATAATGAAACAACACATACAATTAGTATTAACAGCATACTTGCAGTTTTTGATTATGATCTTAAAGATGATCCTCAATATCTTATTATGGAACTTGAATTTGGAAATAGAACAGCAGAACGTATTGAAAGTGCTGATATAACTACTAATCAAAAATTTGCAGTTATAATATATGATTCAAATGAACCAGATAATATTCAAAATTATAATTATACAACAACAGTAGGTGGAAATGTTCAAATTGGTGCATCAAGAGCACCTGGTCGTTTAAAGGCATTAAAGGGTAGTGATTTTGATAAAAAGATAGTTACATTTAATCCACCAATTACTTTAGAAAATTTTAAGATTTCATTTTATAAGTATGATGATACCTTTTATAATTTTAATAATAGAGAACATCTTTTAACATTTGAAATTGATGTTGCTGATTATGATCCAAGTTACCGTTACTAATAGTTTTTAATCATTTGTTAATGATTTTTAATTTAATTTTATTATTAAATAAAAATAAAAGTTTAAGTTAAAACAATTTAATGCGTAAATTTTCAAAATCAGAGTTAATAAAAGATCTTCGTAAAATAAATGGTACTAAAAGAAAAAATAATTTTGGAAATAATAAAGATCAAGAAGAAGATCAAGAAGATCAAGAAGAAGAAGAACAAGAACAGGTATTAGTAAATAAAATTTCTAAAAGAGTAAAACCTAAAAATAAATCAAGAATTAAAAGAGCACTTTATGGTGCATTAAAAGCAACTGGAATGAAATTACTTGATATTACAGATTATACATTTAAAAAAATAATATCCATGACAATAAAATATGTTGGACCAATTGTTTTAACAGCAATTCTTATAAGATACCGAGAACCTATTGCTAAAAAATTATTTTCACGAGAAGATAAAGAAAAATATGATAAAGTAGCAGGAGTTGTTGGTAAGGGTGCTGAACGAGTTGGTAATGTTGTTAATGGTGGTAAAGATTTTTTAAGAGTTTAATTTTTAAAATTTTTAAATTTTAACAAAAAAATAAAAGATTTAAGAATTTAGTTATAATAATAATTAACTAAAATCTTCATTAAATTAATTTGAATTAAAAATGAATGTTTCATTTTGTAATTCAAATGCATTTAAAATTGATTCTGTCGAACTTAAAGAAAAAGTTTATATTGAATGTGAAAAATTATTTAAAACTACATTGAAACGTGAAAATTCAAGTTCTTTAAACTCAAGTTTTTATTTTCCAGGTCCTCAACCTGTTACTGTAGAATTAAAAGATATTCCTAAACTTAAAAATAATTATATGGTATGCGAAAAAACGGATGGTGAAAGGAGCATACTTTTATTAATTAATATTGATAATAAACCTATGTGTTTTATTATCAATAGAAATAATGAACTTTATTTTACTGATCTTTCTTTTAAAAAAGAAGTTTTTGAAGGTAGTATTTTTGATGGGGAACTTATAAAAACAAATAAAGGAACTTGGAATTACCTTATTCATGACTGTATGTGTTACAATGGAACAAGTTTTTTAAATATTAGTCATGATTTACGTTATGCTGCAGTAATTGATTTTATATTAAAAAGATATATTAATAAAGAAACTGATTGTTTCAATGTTAAAACAAAAATATTTTATAAATATGGACCAGAATTAAATAAAACATGGGAACATATTAAAAAAACTACTGAAAATAAAATTGATGGTTTAATTTTTACACCTGTTGATCATAATATAATATTTGGACGTGATTATGATCTTCTTAAATGGAAAGAAGAACATACTATGGATCTTTTTGTTAAAAAGGAAAACAAAAAAATAAATTTATATTTTCAGAAAAAATCTGATTTAGTACTTTATAAAACTCTTTCAAAAGAAAATGAAAAAATAATTACACTTACAAAAGAACAATTAAAAAATGGTTGTATAGTTGAATTTAAATATGAAGATGATTTATTTAAAGTTTATCGTGTTCGTACTGATAAAAATAAACCAAATGGTGAAATTACTATTAAAAATACTATGATAAATATTGAAGAAGCAATTACTATTGAAACTTTGTGTAACAAACAACTTCCTGAAATTACTATAGATTCTTTAAAAATAAATTAAAAATAAATTAAACTTTTTTTATTTTTTGAAGATCTTTTTTAAGTCTTTTTAAACTAATCTTTTTATAATTACCTTTACCTTTACCTTTTGTTCTTCTTCTTCTTCTTCTTTTACCAAATTCATTAGATGTATGTTCTTGTTCTTCTTCTTCAGGTTCTTGTTTATCTTTTAATTCTTTAATTTTGTTTGTTATTATAGTTATCTCTTTAGCAACTTTTGTTTTTGCTTTTCTTGTTATTTCTGGTGAGTTTAATTTTTCTTGTGCTTTACTTAATTCTTCAGTTAATTCCATTAATTTTTGTCTTCTATTTTCTGCTTTTTTTAATTTTTCCTGTGCTTCTTTTATTTTTAGTGCTTCTTCTTCACTAAGTTCATGACCTTCTTCAAATGAAGATTGAGCACTCTTAAATTCTTGGTCTGCTTCTTCTACATCATTATTAGTTTCTTGTTCTGCATTTTGTAAAAGTGCAGGTATTGTTGCCATTGCTTTATCAATAACTGGTCCAATCATTGGATCATTTCTAGCAGTTCGTAAAGTTTCACTTGCATCTGATACTCTTTGAAAAAATCCTTTTCGTGATTGTTCAGCAAGTCTTTCTTCTTCACGACGTCGTTCATCTTCACGGCGTCTTTCTGCTTCTATATCAAGTATTCTGTTTCTTATACGTTCCTTTTCTGATTCAGATTCTGCATTTTTTAATGCATTATCTAGAACTTGATCTTCTCTATTTCTACTTAATATAACTGGGTCAGTATTTGATGCTGGTTTAGGTGGTGCAGGAAGTGCTTCTTTATTTCTTGATGCTCTAGCAAGTAAAGAATTGTAATTTTGAAATTTTTCTGGATTTGCTTTCATATGTTTATGTCCTTTATATGCTATAAGACTTAATCCAACTGCTCCTGCAATACCTGCTGCAATTTTAATTTTTTTCTTATGTTTTTGCCAAAAGGTTTCTTCTTTTTCTTTTTCTTTTTCTTTTTCTTTTTCTTTTTGTTTAATTCCAAAACGAGTTCTTTTCATTTTTCTTCTAATTTGTTTCATAAGAACTGTTTTTGTTTTAGGTACTCTTTTACCATTACGTTTAACAGATAACTTTATTTTAAAACGCTTACATATTTTCTTAAATTTTTTAGATAAAGTCATTTATTAATTATACTAAATATAATTATTTTATTTAAAATTATAAATAATTAAATTTTACGAACTTTATTTAAATCTTTATAAAGTATTCTTAAATTTAATTTCTTTTTACCAAATCTAGAAGTTCTTTTAGTACCTTCTGGTAAAATAAGATGTGCACTTTCTTCAGCATTTTGTCTTTCACGTTGATGTGGTGGTGGTCTTGGTACACGTGGGGGTGGTGGTGCTGAAGGTGGATTTGGACCACCTAATACTCCCCCTGCCCCCTTTCGAAACCCTGCTCCAGCTGCTTGTGCTACATGAGCAAGTCTACCTTCATTAGATTCACCTAATGCATCAACTGCTTCATTAACTGCTTCATTAACTACTTCAGGTATTTGTCTTCTAACATTTGCACCTGCTACATCTGCTAATCCAGGTATTTTTCCTTTTATATTCTTATCTGCTATATTTACTGCTTCATTTACTAATCCTGGTATTTGATTTCCTACATGAACACCTGCTACATCTGCTAATCCAGGTATTTTTTCTTTTATATTCTTATCTGCTGCATTTACTGCTTCATTTACTAAATATGGTATTTGATATTGTACATTAAGACCTGCTTCATTTACTGCTCCATTTACAACTGAATTTATTTCAGATTTTATTTTCTTTTTATTTAAACCATATATAAGAGCAAGTGCTGCTGCACTACCTGCTGCTGTTACAGCACCATTAAAAAATTTTTTTAAAAGTTTTTTAGAATACTTTTTACGTTGAGTTGGTTGTAAATTATTAACTTCTTTAATATCTTTTTTAGATGGAATTGATTCTTTAATATCTTTATTAAGATCTTTTTTAATTTTATTAAGTGCTTTAGTTTTATCAACTTTACTTATTTTACCTTTTTTAATTTCAGACATTGATTTAAATTAATAAACTTACTTATTAATTTAAACTAATTTTTTTATTTTTATCAAATTTTAATTTTAATTCCTTTTTTTACATACGCCGACGAGTTACCCGACGCTTACGGGAAACTTTACGAGGACGACCTACCCGGCGAGGACGACCTGCCTTTTTAACACCCTTCCGACGGTAACGACGACGACGACCGAATGCTGCCTTTGGAGATGAACCCATCATTGCACCACCCATTGTTGTAGCATTCATGCATGGACTGGGGAAGAGACCAGTGCTGTTGGCACCAAGAACACCACCTCCATTGGAGCAGAATTCATAACCCATAGAATTGCTTAGGGGTGGGTTAGATCCGAAATGGTACTTACGGTACCGAACCCGCCGACGTTTACCGAATGCTGCAGGTGCTGCTCGGCGTGCTGCCATATATGCTTTTGCTGCATCTACTCGTCCCTTAGCATAGTCACGTGCTGCACCTGCTTGGCGTGATGCTTTACCAGTTCCACCTAGGGTAATGTATCCTGCACGACGTGCTCCTGCAAGTGCAGCACCAGTTAGTGCAGCACCTGCTAGTGCTCCATATACTCCACGTCTTTTACGAATGTGTGCCATAATCCGTTGTCCACGTGTAAGACGAGTAGGTGCTACTGGTACGGAACTCATGCTACGAACTTTGCGATGTGCGGCATGACGATGTTTAACACCAAAATGTGTTTTACGAGAACCAAACTTGGATGCCCGTTTAATAAGTGATCGGATTTTACGAGCAAGTTGTTTCTTAATAACAGCGCTGCTTTTTCGTACCCGACGAGAACCTACTTTCTTAGTACATTTAACATGGTACTTCTTACAAAGGGATAGAAGAGTACGAGAAACTGCTTTCTTAGATCCTTTACGTCCAACCTTTCTGCGACGAGTTGTTCGTTTACGACCGAATCCAAAAAAGTTAAATGACATTTTGTTTGTATATTCTTTAACGAAGAAATTAATTTTTGGTTAAATTAAAATTTAATTAAAAATTAAAAATTAAAAATAAATTAAAAATAAATTAAAAATAAATTAAAAAAATAAAAATTTTACTTTTTTAATTTAATTATTTTGAAATTTTGATTTTAACGATCCTTACCTTTTTTAATATTTTTTATCTCGCACAATTTGCACGATAAAGTCTTCTTATTAATTCCATTGCTTGTTTATGATTATTTTTTTTTTGTGATCTAAAATTTGAAATTCTTTTACGACCAAAATTATATACCTGTTGAGAAGAAAATTTATTTTGACCAACTGCATAAGGAACAACACTAAAATGTCCAAACTGTGTTCGCTTACGACCAAATTTTGCAGCAGCAGCAGCAGCAGTTGCTTCTTTTGCAATTTCTGCACCTTCTACTACATTTCCTTGAATCGCTGGTGCTATTTGTTCTTTAATTTCAGTTCCAACTTTATGAACCTGTTCTAATTGTGCTTTTGCTTTTTTAGCTTCTTCAAGACTATGAATACCTGTTGTATCTTTAACAGTTTGTGCTGCTTTACTCATTGCTTCACCTCCTTTCTTTAATGCTGCTGATGCTTTATCACTTTGTTCTTTTGCTAATTTAATATATTTTGCTTTATCTACAGCATTTTTTGCTTTAGATGCCATATCAGCAAATTTTTTAGCAGATGCTGCTGCTGACACTGCTGCTGACGCTCCCATTTCTGCAGCACCTGCTGCTATTGTTGCTGCTCCTGCACTTACAGATGCTGCTAATGCTGCTGGACCCATTATTGCTGCTGCTGCTGCTCCACCTGTTGCTACTACAGCAAGAGCACCTAGAGTACCAGCAAGAATTTTATGTTTTCCTACCCATGCCTTAAAACCACCTTTCTTTTTTTCACTTTGTATTACTTTTTCACCTACAACTTCTAATTGAGCATTAGTGGGTTTAGAATCTTCACCAAAATGAGTTCTTCTTGTTCTTCTTGTTCCTTTTACACGCTTGGTACTATTAACACGTTTTGTACCCTTTTTAGACTTTGCTATTTTAGATTTAATTTCTTTTAGAAGCACACATAAAGTTTTTTTAATTCTTTTATTTCCATTTTTTCTTGTTAAACGAACTGAATACTTTTTACAAAGTGTTTTAACCTTTAATGGAATTTTAACAGTCATTAATATTAATTACATTTAAGTAATATTTTTATTTTTTCTAAAAAAAAATTATTTAATGAATATTTTTCAAATAAACAATTTACTTTATCAAGATCCATACTTTTTATACTAAAAGAATCAATTTGGTAATTATAATTTTCATTTTGTCTAAAAAGATTACGTGAAGTTTTATAATCAAATTCTTGTGGAACATCTATTTCAAAATTATCAATTGAATTATGCTTTTTAATAAGTCTTAAAGCATTAACTGGACCTACTTTAGGTATTGTACTAGTATAATCACATCCACAGAGAATACATAAATCTATAAAAGAATCATAAGTTAATTCAAGATCTTTTAATATAATTTCAAGATCATATAATTTATCACCAAAAATAACTTTAGTTGCACCAAATGTTAAAGAATCTGTATCTTCACTAACAACATAATCAACTAAACCTTTCTTTTGTAAATATGCACAAGTTTCTTCAGATTCTGAAATTGCCTGTAAAAATGGAATTCCTAAACATTCTAAAAATTCCATAACTTGATCAGAATGAAATTTTTTAACTATAAGTATATTTTTTTCTATATTTCTTATTTGATTATTCAATTTTTTAATTTCTTTAATTTGTTCATTTTCTTCAATATTTGTTTGATCTTCATCATTTATAAACTCATAAACATCAATCTTTTGATCAATATTAATATTATTCCTTAAAGTTGTAAGTTCTTCTATCCTTTCTTTCATTTTTACACGTGTATCATTTCTTTTATCTAAAGTATTCTTTTTAGCATCAGGTGGTTTACCATCAAATATAAATATAGGTATAACACCTCTTTCAAGTAACTCAATTACTTTATATAAAAATCCTTGAATATGAAAGTTGTCTTCTTGATACATGTAACGATACTTGTATAACAGAATACTTGAATCAATTGCTATTTTTCGATTATACAGACTTGGTTTATCTGAAATAGCATTTGGAGCATGTTTTTGTATAATCTTTTTTAAATTTTTTATTCCCATTTTCAATTACTTTATTAATGTAAGTCTCTTTAAATTAATTTTTAAATAATTTAATACATATAAAAAATAATATAACAATTGATAAAAAATCTATTATATTATTTAATGTATATTCTTTATTATTAATTCGTAATACTTTATATGATAATAAATTAGATTCATCTGCATCTGTTATAAAAAAACTTAATAATATTTTTTTAATTTCAAAAAAATATATTTTATTATGTATTCTATTTGTACTTGTTTCTTCAACTGTAATAAATAAATTATCAATTGATTTATATCTATTAAATATTAAATTAGATACAATATCATGATGCCATGTAACTTTTTGCATAGCTAATTTATTAATATTTTTATTATTAACTAAAAATGATGCAGTACTACCTGTAAAAAGATTAATATTATTATCAGATCTTACATTTCCATAAGAACATAATGATATGATATCCCAGTCTTTATTTATTTTATTAACTTCATCTATTGTTTTATATAATTTAGAATAAAAATTATTTTTTGTATTATATAATTCTACTGGATATGCATCATCTTCAAATATTAAATAATATTGATCATTATAATTTTCTGAAATATATTTTGCTAATAATATATGTGATAAACTACACCCTATTGTAGATTTTGGAGATATTTTTAATGCAATAGGGTTTATATATTTTTTATATTCTAAATATTCATTTTTATTACCATTAATTCCTTTAAATCTATAAACATCTAATCCTATATTTTCTAAATGTGGTTTTTGTTTATTGTAATTATCTTCAGAACCATCTAAATTAATAACAAATGCTTTTATTTTAAAAAAATTATTATTCATTTATAATTAATATTATATAATATTTTATTCTTCAATAAATAAACAAACATTAACCTTTTTAGGATATTGTGTTCGTGGTTGAGATGTATAAACAATTTCTTTTTCTTCTTCTTCTTCATCTGGTAAAAATAAGCATTCATTAATAATTAATGTATTTTTATTATTATTTTTAACAGTTGGTGTACGTTTCTTTCTTTTTTCACAACGAATCCGGTATTCTTCATATTCCTTATTTGAATCAACACCCTTTTCACGACCTTCCAGAACAGTATCCCAAAACTTTTTCATTTTTGGAAGTTCCCGTGCAAACCATTCACGATCACGTTTTACTTCAACTATATTAATGATATAATCATTGTCACTATTACCTGGAATAAATTCAATAAAGTGTCCTATTTCAAGATCACATATTTCTAAATTTAAAAGAATTTGAGATAGATAATGATGGGGAACTTCACCCATAACAATTTTACGACGTAGAGGACATTTTACTTCTAATAAAATACCATCTTTTGTAATTCCATCAGGAGATCCACCTAACCATGGATAATCTGGATGAATAAGTAATCCAAATGATAGAACTTCTTTACCTTTTATTTCAGAATATTTTTCAATAGCAATGTCTTCATAATGAGTTCCCCATTTAGTTGCAGAATTTCCAACAAAGGGTTTAGGATTTGCTGCACACTTATCAATAAATAAACTTAAAGGTGTTTTATAACTGTTTTCACCTAATACTGTTGGAATATCACTTGCTGTAATTGCATTATTACGTTGTTGAAACCATTCTGGACTACGTTGTTCATATTGTGGTATCTTAAGTAACTGTTCAACTTTTGGATGGATACTCATTTTCCTTTAAATTAAATTTAAAGTAATTGTTTCTTTAAATTTAATTTAATTTAATTTTGTTTAAATTTTAAACTTTTTTAAATTTTAATTGGTTTCATTGATTAACATTAATGCCATAGCAGCATAATTATGTAAATCAATAAGAGTATCTTTTAAACTTTCATCATTAACTAAATTAATTCCATTTTTAGTAATTGAAATACTTCTTTGAATTTTATCTTCAATACGCATCAAAACACCAATTGTACCATACTTTGCAAAAGCATCTCCATAATCTGCATTTTTCTTTTTAAATAATTCCAACCCAGTTTGTTGAACTTCAATCATTTGTTGAATACGGTTTGCCATTTTTAAAGTTCTTCTTTAAATTTACTTTACTTTCTTTAAATCATTTTTAAGTGTTTTAACACTTTTTTTAGTTCCCTTTTTATGATTGTGTTTACGACGATGCCGACCAAAATTCATGGACATACCAACATTATTTTGATTAGCAATTGGTGTTAGAGGACTTTGAAATTGTCCATTAGCAGCAAAAATAGGAGGATAACTTGTCATTCCAAGTTGATAAGTAAGTGGTTGACCTTCTGAAATCATAGTTTGAAATTGATTTGCAACAGCACCAGGTGGGTAACCCCAAGCAGTAGTTAATCCAGTAGGCATTCTTTATTTAATTTAAACGAATATTTTTATTTAAAAAATTAATAATATTATTATTAATTTTATTATTTTATTATATTAATATTATTATTATATTATTATATAGTATAATAATTTGTATTATGGATAATACAAATTCTATAAAATTTTTATTAGGTCTTTTAATAATATTATTAATTATATTTAAAATATCAAATGAAAAAGTTGGTATTATAATTTTTATATTTGGAATAATAATGTTTATAATAAAACATTTACCACCTAAAGTTGACAAAGATTTACATAAAAAATTAATAAAATTACCAAATGCATTAAAATGTAAAATAGATATAAATTGTAAAGGTAAAGGTTGTTCATCTGATCTAATAAATGACCATGAAGCACAGATAAATGCAGATTTTGATTTTTATACATTAGGTCATGTAATAATGTGGGCATTAATTACAAAAGCAGAACCAAGATTAAAATTTATTTATGTATTAATAATAAGTATAATATGGGAAATAATAGAAATTTATGCAGGATGTACTGGTTTTGCAATGCATGGTAGATTAACAGATATACTTTTTAATAGTTTAGGATTTTTTATCGGGAGAAAATTATTATAATTTATTTACTTTTTATTTTAATTTTAATTTTTTTATTAAAAATATTAAAAAAATAATTAATAATATTATCTTTATTCTATTACAATATAAATTATATAATAATTTAGAATCCCAACTATGCCATGAATCACCTTTTAATGGTTTAAGATAGTATTTTTCATTATATTCACAATTATCTCTATTACAATAATCACATGGTGATTGTATATCTTTTAATAATGATATAAATTGAGGATATTTATTTGCCATATTATTAATAAAATATGGTCCTGTACTACTCATTATTTCAAAATGTTTAGTAATTTTTTTATAAAAAGGTATTCCTTTTTTCATTTCATTAATACAATATAACCAAAACTGTGAATTTTTTTGTGAAACTAAAAAACAATTTGTAAAATGTGAAGGTCCGTTATTTGAATATATTAACCCAACTTCTTTAGTTAAATAAAGATCATTAAAGGGTTTATTACATATAAAATCAAGATCAAGATAAATACCTCCATATAAATAAAGTAAGCAATACCTTATAGCATCTATTCTTTGGATAGTATATGGAAAAGAAATATAAGTTTGATAAAAATCTGGAAAATTTTCTTTTACAATATTATCTGCATATTGTTCATTAACAAGTTTATAATTCCAACCCGGATTCATATCAATAACAGACTTTTGTGCTTCTTTCCAAATATCAGGTATTTCTGGACTTTTTATTACAAACCAAATTTGAAAAATATTTTTTGGAAAATTCATTAAAATTAATTTATTTATTACATTAATAAAATATTTTATTAATGTAATAATAATGAATTATAAATTTATTTTAATAATTATTATAGTTTTATTAATTATTTATTTAAAAAATAAAAAGATAAATTTTTCAGTTTCAACATTTTATGAATTAAAAGGATACAATGATTTATTAAAAGATCAATATACTTGGAATTATACATCAGGTGGAATACCTAAAATTATTATAAAAACTGGAGAATTTAAAAGAGAATCAATGCCTGATGTTATAATAAATATTTTAAAAAATATACAGAATAATAATAAAGATTACCAACTTTATTATTTTGATAATAATGAATGTCTTGAATTTATGAAAGATTATTCTGAAGATGTTTTAAAATGCTATAATAAAATTAAACCAGGTGCATATAAAGCAGATATTTTTAGAATATGTATTCTTGAAAAATATGGAGGATGTTATAGTGATTTAGGTCATGAAACATTTTTTTTATTTAATGATATTTTAGAAGACTATAATATGGTTTTAGTAAAAGATGCACCATTGTATAAAGATACTGGAATATTTAATGCATTTATGTGTACTTTTAAAAATAATAATTTTTTTAAAATGATTCTACATGATATTTGTGAAAATATTAAAAATGAATATTATGGAAATCATCATTTAGGTGTTACTGGTCCTATTTTAGTTGGAAATGTTTTTTTAAAATATTTTAATATAATATCATTCAAACATATAAAAAGTGGAACATACATTTTAAATAATATTAAAATAAAAATGTTAAGAAATGAAAGATCAATTATTCATATAATTTTAACTACTTCAAAAATAAAAGAAAATAATAATGAATTAATAAATACTAAATTTAAAAACTATTATAAAATAATGTATAAAAATAAAAAAAAATATACTGATTTATGGAATGAAAGAAATATTTATAATTAAAATTAAATAATTTTTAAATTTTTACAAGATGATGTATCTGTTTTTTTATTATTTATATTTTCAAGAGTTGTACCTAAATAATCATTTTGATCAAAAAATACATATTTAGATATACATATTTTATTTTTGTATTTATAATTATAATATTTTAACATAATATCAATTGGTTTATACATAATGTAAATAAAATTAATAATATTAGGTAAATATTTTACTTTATAACAAATAGCATGTGTACAATGTATTGTTTTATGTACTGGGATTAAATATTTGTCAATATTATATTTATCATTACAATTTAATGTACAATATCCTAAATAAAACATTTCAAATTTACTTTGTTTAAATTGTTCAATAGTATCAGGTAATTTAGATAAATCATTACTAATTATATCATCTTCAAAAATTATTATAGTATCATATTTATTTAATATAGAATCAATATAACACATTGTATGTGATAATTGTAATGCTAATTTTGTTTTTTTATTATAAAAACCAATATTTAAAAATGAAAATTCAAATGTTGAACTTAAAACTCTTATATCTTGATCTGTTAAATCTTTTGGTGTTATTGCATCAAAAAAACGACAATTAAATTTTATTTTATTTATTTCTTTAATCAT